>Ga0209712_10000962_pt1 | contig 24776 bp, 19 predicted proteins | sample ArcOceMetagenome_FD_187443 | JGI IMG/M metagenome (GOLD analysis project Ga0209712, IMG submission 187443) | Marine eukaryotic phytoplankton communities from Arctic Ocean - Arctic Ocean - Greenland ARC118M Metagenome (SPAdes) (version 2) | ecosystem: Environmental > Aquatic > Marine > Oceanic...
CAGGCTTTACGTTTATTTTTAACGTAAACATGTGATGCTGCATCACTACCCACTAAAACAACAGCTAGGCCTGGAGCTCTTCGACCTGATGAGATAATGGACTTAACTTGTATAGCTACGTGTTGTCTTATATGTTTTGCAATTAAAACACCATCAATTTTCTGTGCGGGCATGATTGACCTAAAGCGAGTCGACTATTTACATATTGTCACATATCATATGGGTTTATCGCAATTAGGATGTATTAAAAAGGCTAAATTCAATCATAATTCTTAAGCCACTTCTTGTAGTTAATGATATAACGTGGGTAATTATAGGCTTATATAGAAGTATGTTTAAGGTTGTACAGTGGTAAAATTTTTGTATTCTACGTTTCTGGCCTTATTAAATGATTATATTGCATTTTCCAATATGCTTCTGGCACAGCTATAAATCAACGTAGAAAGCTATTCTTCTAAACTTCAAGTATTTCGTCTTTCAAATCATGTGGACTTTTATTTGAGTCGCGTCAGCAAAAAAAAAGATTTTTTCCTAACTTGTGAAAGTAACGACAGTATCGTCTAGGAAAGGCTTTTAACTGATATCATAGAGGGCATGAACATGTTGAGTATGCTTTGCAAAAGCGAAAATATGTTAATCGTTGATTTTGGATTTTTAATCTTGGTATAGCAAGATTGCAAAATATGTGGCTTTCAAAGCGAGCATGGAGAATAATTAATATAAGACTTGTGACTGTAAAAAAAGTTTTATGTTATCAATTTCTTATGAATATTAAAATTATTGAAAGACTCTAAGTCTTTACTTCTAAAATGAGTGTCCGCTGGACTTATGACGGCAATTAATAATGTGAGATGTAAATGAAAAAAATTTTAAACGAAACCCAATTATTGAAAAAAGCCTTAGTAGTTGGCGAGGCATATGCCAAAAATAGAGGATTTAAAACTTTCTCTGCAACAGACTCTGCAAAAGAGAAGGTAGAGTGTATTTATCGTTTGTTGGCGAATGATAAATTAATAACACCGTTACCTGCAGGTAGTGAAGATTTATTGAGTATGAAACATAAACTTGCTGTGTGGCTGAAAAACAAGCTTCCTAAAGATCACCCATTATTAAAATAATACGCGTCAATAATATTATCTTTGCAAGCTAATTTGATAAAAATTGTACAACTAGGAGTAAAAACAACCAATCAAAAGAATAGATTGAAAAAGTGTTTGACGAGCATATATCAACTCTGTACTATGCGCCTCCTCTTAGCTTTGAAGAGAAAGAAGTTAGAGTTAAGTCGGTGAGTAGCGCAGCTTGGTAGCGCACTTGGTTTGGGTCCAAGGGGTCGCAGGTTCGAATCCTGTCTCACCGACCATTTTCTCAAATGTTACTGTCGGTACATGTAGCGCTTGTAGCTCAGCTGGATAGAGCAACGGCTTTCTAAGCCGTGGGTCACAGGTTCGAATCCTGTCGGGCGCACCATGCGATCGAGAAGCCAGAGAAAAGTATTATATTCTTAAATTTTAAATTTACTACAGTTTATTGTGGTGAGCGTAGCTCAGTTGGTAGAGCCCCGGATTGTGATTCCGGTTGTCGCGGGTTCGAGCCCCGTCGCCCACCCCACTCGCGGGAGTGGTGGAATTGGTAGACACGCTGGATTTAGGTTCCAGTGCTTCACGGCGTGAGAGTTCGAGTCTCTCCTTCCGCACCATATGTTTTAAATAATGTTAGCTAATTATAAATAAATTAAAATCTATAAAAAATAATTAGTTAATTAAAATTCTATTAGTTTCTTATCAATTATTCCTACAAATAAGTCATAAATCCATAATTATACATTCAAAATAATCCAATCTCAAAAGCGCTTTGTTAATATTACTATCTTAGTTTTTGTTGCTTCAAATCTAATTGCCTTGTAGTTATTACATTAGCTTTTGTCAATTGTCTATGTCTAACTAATTTTAATCCTGATTGTTTATATATTGTCTATTTGTTGTTCTTTTTGGCGTTATTGACATTTTATTATTCAATAGTTTATGAGACTTGTTATGGTGAGTTCTGTTGGTTCTAAACAGATACTAGCGGTAAGACTATTTTAAAGTGCAGCATTTTGCCCTCGACTTGCGGTATAGCTACCGCTATACTGCTGCGTCTTTTTATCAGGCTATCTTGTCTAAAAATATTTTGTCAGGGTATTCGGACTCAAGCAGTGTATCCGTAACAATAATTATTTTGCGCCGATAAAAGCCCGTTAATAATCATACACAAGCGCTAATATGCGCATAATTGAGGTATCAGAATGCAAGTTTCCGTTGAGGCTATCAAAGGCTTAGAACGCCGTCTTACTATTACCGTTCCTGCTGAGTCGATTGATTCTGCAGTTAAGTCTCGCTTACAGCAATTAGCCAAAACCCAAAGAATTAATGGTTTTCGACCCGGTAAAGTCCCTGTTAACGTTATTAAGAAACGTTATGGCCAGTCTGTTCGTCAGGAAATTGCTGGTGAAGTAATGCAACGCAACTTCTATCAAGCTATTACACAAGAAAAAATCACTCCAGCAGGTATGCCAAGCTTTGAAATGAAAACTGACGAAGATGGTAAAGACTTAGAGTATGTTGCCGCTTTTGAAGTATATCCAGAAGTAGAGGTTAAAAATATTGCTGAAATTCAAGTTGAAAAGCCAGCAGTAGAAATTAGTGACAAAGACCTAAGCAACATGATTGACACTTTGCGAAAGCAGCATGCCAATTATAAAGAAGTAAAACGCAAAGCTAAGAAAGACGACAAGGTTACTATTGATTATATCGGTACCATCGATGGTGAAGAATTTGATGGTGGCAAAGCTGAAGATTTTGTTTTGGAAATGGGTAAAGATCGTATGATACCTGGGTTTGAGAGCCCTATTGTAGGTAACAAGACGGGTGATGAAGTCACTGCAGATGTTACCTTCCCAGATGATTATCATGCTGAAAAGCTAAAGGGAAAGAGCGCTCAATTCACTATCAACATCAAAAAGGTTGAGCAATTAGACTTACCTAAGGTTGACGAAGAGTTTGCTAAATTGTTTGGTATTGAAGACGGCAATATTGAAGCGCTTCATGTTGAAGTTCGCAAAAATATGCAACGTGAACTGGACCAAACTTTAAAAGCATCAGTGAAAGAGCAAGTTATCGCTGGTTTACTAGAAAAAAATCAAATTGATTTGCCAAAGACATTAGTTGATCAAGAAATCGACGCGTTACGTAAACAAGCCGTACAACGTTTTAGTCAGCAACAAGGCGGGAATGTTGACAACATGCCAGAGCTTCCAGCTGACTTGTTTGAAGAAAACGCCCGTAAACGCGTCAGTATTGGTTTATTGTTAGGTGAAGTGATTAAAACTAACGCACTGAAAGTGGATGCTGACAAGGTAGCTGCGCTAATTGAAACTGCGGCGTCTGCTTATGAAGATCCAAAAGAAGTAGTAGAATACTACAGAACAAATGATGAATTGATGCAACAAATGAATAACGTTGCTATGGAAGAACAAGCGGTTGAATTATTGCTTGAACAAGCCAAAGTCAAAGAAGTGAAGAAATCTTTTGATGAGATAATGAACAAACAGGTATAATTTTCTTTTTGTGATTTGACTTATCTAGTCTGCAACTGCTTAAATGCTCGGTAACTATCGAGCATTTTTATTTGTGAAGAATTTAAATTTATGATGAATACCCCTTTTGATCCAACAAATGCGTTAGTACCAATGGTTGTAGAGCAAACTGCCAAAGGTGAACGCTCTTACGATATATATTCTCGTTTGTTAAAAGAGAATGTTATTTTCTTAGTCGGCCAAGTTGAAGACCACATGGCTAATCTCATCGTTGCTCAGATGTTATTTTTAGAAGCTGAAAATCCAGAAAAAGATATCTTTTTATATATCAATTCTCCAGGTGGCTCAGTGACAGCAGGCATGGCTATTTACGATACCATGAATTTCATTAAACCTAATGTCAGCACTGTGTGTATTGGACAAGCTGCTAGCATGGGAGCATTCTTGTTATCTGCAGGCGAAAAGGGTAAGCGCTATTGTTTACCTAATTCTCGTGTGATGATTCATCAGCCTTTAGGTGGTTTTCAAGGACAAGCGTCTGATTTTGAAATTCATGCTAAAGAGATACTCTCTATCAAAGAAAAAATGAACCGTTTGATGGCACAACATACTGGTCAAGAGTATGAAAAAGTTGCACAAGATACCGACAGAGATAATTTTTTAAGTGCAACTGACGCTATGGAATACGGACTAATTGACCAAATATTGTCGAGTAGACCAGATACCAGTCAAGCTGACACAAAAAGTGACAAATCATAAAATGACTATGTGATAGGCCTGAGGGTTGAGTATATGCAATCAATTTGTAGTCTCCCTTGGGTAGAGTCAATTTGAGATAGGAAAAGATTATAAATGAGTGATAAAAAAAGTAGTGATGAAGACAACAAACTTTTGTATTGTTCTTTCTGCGGTAAAAGTCAACACGAAGTAAGAAAATTAATCGCCGGCCCGTCAGTTTTTATTTGTGATGAATGTGTTGACTTGTGTAATGACATTATTCGAGAAGAAATAAAAGATATCGCACCCAAAAAGAAACAAGATGATTTACCTACGCCAAAAGAAATTCACGCTCACTTAGATGATTATGTTATCGGCCAGGAGCATGCTAAAAAAGTGCTGTCTGTTGCAGTTTATAATCACTATAAACGTCTAAGAAACGGCGATGTTTACGAAGGTGTGGAATTAGGTAAGAGTAATATCTTGTTGATGGGTCCTACCGGCAGTGGTAAGACCTTACTGGCTGAGACGCTTGCAAGGTTGTTAGACGTTCCGTTTACTATGGCAGATGCGACTACTTTAACAGAAGCTGGATATGTAGGTGAAGATGTTGAAAACATCATCCAAAAGCTGTTACAAAAATGTGACTATGACGTTGAAAAAGCTCAGCGTGGTATCGTTTATATCGATGAGATAGACAAAATATCGCGTAAATCAGACAATCCTTCCATTACCAGAGATGTGTCTGGTGAAGGCGTACAGCAAGCTCTTTTGAAACTAATTGAAGGTACTGTTGCTTCTGTTCCTCCTCAAGGTGGCAGAAAACATCCACAACAAGAATTCTTACAGGTCGATACTTCTAAAATATTATTTATTTGTGGAGGTGCTTTTGCTGGTTTAGACAAAGTAATAGAGCAACGCGCTCATACAGGGACGGGTATCGGTTTTGCATCGGAGATTAAAAATTCAAGCAAAAAATCTCAAGAAAGTAAGTGGCTTAAAAAAGTTGAGCCTGAAGACTTAGTGAAATACGGTCTGATACCAGAATTTATTGGACGTTTACCTGTGTTGACTTGTCTTGAAGAACTCAGTGAAGATGCGTTGGTTCAAATCTTGCGTGAACCTAAAAACTCCTTAACAAAACAATATTCAGCATTATTCGGAATGGAGAATACTGAACTTGAATTTCGTGAAGATGCCTTACAAGCCATAGCTAAAAAAGCCACGCATCGTAAAACAGGTGCTCGTGGTTTACGCTCCATAGTTGAGGCGGTATTGTTGGATACTATGTATGATTTACCATCGATGACAAATGTCAGTAAGGTTGTGGTTGATGAAACCGTTATTCGTGGAGAATCAAAACCAATTTTGATTTACGACAGTGGTGCTGATAAAAAAGTTGCTTCAGAATAAATATTAAAAAAGGCTCGAAAGAGCCTTTTTTAATATTAAAAACATACTATTTACCAATCTATTAACTATATTTTTTTTTGGTTTGTTTAAAATTTTATTTGAACTTTAACTGCCCAACCCCATATACATCGGACAGATGTAATATAAAACGACTTAATACGAGACAAAGTATGACTAAAAAGCGAGAAGATCGCATTGAAATGCCTGTTTTGGCATTACGTGACGTAGTGGTTTATCCACATATGGTGATTCCTTTATTTGTTGGGCGTGAGAAATCTATCCGCTGTTTAGAATCAGCAATGGAAAAAGATAAACAGATTTTTTTAGTGGCTCAAAAAAATGCTAGCGTTGACGATCCAGAAGTTGATGATATATTCACTGTTGGTACTATTGCCACCATTTTACAATTGCTTAAGTTACCTGATGGTACCGTTAAGGTCTTAGTTGAAGGTAATCAGCGCGGTAAAATTGATAAGTTTGTTAATACTGAAGATTTTTTTATTGCACAAGTTCAAAGCTCTGTAGATACCGAATTAGCTGAATCAGAACAAGAAGTGCTAATTCGTTCAGCTATATCTCAATTTGAAGGATACGTTAAACTTAATAAAAAAATTCCACCTGAAGTATTGACTTCCTTAAGTGGTATCGAAGATGCTGCGCGATTAGCTGATACGATGGCTGCACATATGCCTTTGAAGTTGTCAGAGAAACAAAAAGTACTTGAGATGCTTGGTATCACAGAGCGCCTAGAATATCTGATGGCATTGATGGAAAGCGAAATAGACTTGCTTCAAGTTGAAAGAAAAATTCGCACACGTGTCAAGAAACAGATGGAAAAGAGCCAACGTGAATACTATTTAAATGAGCAAATGAAAGCCATTCAAAAAGAACTAGGTGAACTTGATGAAGCGCCAGATGAATTTGAAGCACTGAAACAAAAAATTACTGACGCTAAAATGCCCGAAGAAGCTCAGAAAAAGGCAACTGCAGAATTAGCTAAATTAAAAATGATGTCACCCATGTCAGCAGAAGCGACCGTTGTACGAAGTTATATCGAGTGGTTAACAAGTGTGCCCTGGGTGAAAAGAAGCGTAGTCAAAAAAGATCTCGCTGCAGCTGATAAAATATTGGATGCTGACCATTACGGTTTAGATAAAGTCAAAGAACGTATTATTGAATATCTTGCGGTGCAACAACGCGTTAAAAAGTTAAAGGGACCTATTTTATGCTTAGTTGGGCCACCAGGAGTGGGTAAAACCTCCTTAGGCCAGTCTATTGCTAGAGCCACAGGAAGAAAATATGTACGTATGGCATTAGGTGGCGTTCGAGATGAAGCTGAAATTAGAGGCCATCGTCGTACTTATATTGGCTCTATGCCTGGTAAAATGGTACAAAAAATGGCAAAAGTTGGAGTGAAAAATCCACTTTTTTTGCTTGATGAAATAGATAAAATGTCATCAGATATGCGGGGTGATCCATCTTCTGCATTATTGGAAGTATTGGATCCGGAGCAAAACAATAAATTTAGTGACCACTATTTAGAAGTTGATTACGACTTATCAGACGTAATGTTTGTGGCTACCTCTAATAGTATGAACATTCCCGAAGCCTTATTAGATCGCATGGAGGTAATTCGTCTATCAGGCTATACCGAGGATGAGAAGCTTAACATCGCAATTCAACACTTAGTCGATAAACAAATCACCCGCAATGGCTTAAAAGAACACGAATTAGTAATAGATGAGAGCGCTATTATTGGCATTATTCGATATTACACACGTGAAGCAGGGGTTAGAAACTTAGAAAGAGAAATCTCTAAGATATGCCGTAAAGCAGTTAAGAATATCCTGCTAGGGAAAGACATAACCAAGGTGCTAGTTAATCAGGATAATCTGAATGAATATCTTGGTGTGCAACGTTTTGATTATGGAAAAGCTGACAAAACTAATCAAGTAGGTCAAGTAACAGGATTAGCGTGGACTCAGGTTGGTGGTGAACTACTAACTATAGAAACCACATCTGTAGTAGGCAAGGGCAAGACGACCTTCACCGGTTCATTGGGTGACGTGATGCAAGAGTCTATTCAAACTGCGATGACAGTCGTGCGCAGTAGAGCGGACAAACTACGCATTAATAATGATTTTTATGAAAAACGAGATATACATGTACATGTGCCTGAGGGAGCAACTCCTAAGGATGGACCTAGCGCAGGTATTGCTATGTGTACCGCACTAGTTTCTACGCTAACAGGAAACCCTGTTAGGTGTGACGTGGCTATGACGGGTGAAATTACTTTGAGAGGAGAAGTGTTACCTATCGGTGGTCTTAAAGAAAAATTACTAGCTGCACATCGTGGTGGTATTAAAACTGTGATTATTCCCAAAGAGAATGAACGCGACTTAGAAGAGATACCAGACAACGTAAAACTTGCACTAAATATTCACCCGGTACGATGGATTGATGAGGTTTTAGAATTAGCTTTACAAGAGCATCCGGATAAATTTACACCAGTTGTAGTAAAAAAGTTAATCAAATAAGCATAAAAGGGTACTTTTTTCGTTATTTCTTAATTTAAGGGCTTCACTATGTAAATAGTTATGGTAGCCTTTATTGGATATTGTGTTCAGGCCTTGTCACAAAAGGAGTTGAGACGTTCACGGATAGTAAAAAAATTATAAATATAGCTTGAAGTTAAATTCATAGTTGATGTAAACGCTTGGTTTTGCATAATGCAAACCGCAAATTTAATAACAATTGAAGGGGTTCATATTGTGAACAAGTCAGATCTTATTGATACCATCGCTGCAAGTGCAGACATTTCTAAAGCAGCTGCAGGTCGTGCATTAGATGCATTGACTGGCGCTGTAACTTCGGCGCTCAAAGATGGGGAGCAAGTTGCATTAGTTGGTTTTGGAACGTTCTCCGTTCGTGATCGTGCTGCTCGCAGTGGACGTAATCCACAAACCGGTGAGACTATTCAAATTTCAGCAGCTAAAGTGCCTTCATTTAAAGCTGGTAAAGCATTAAAAGACGCTTGTAATTAATTAATTAGTCCATTTAAAACAAAAGGCGATGATTTATCATCGCCTTTTGTTTTTGTGCCTGTTTTTATCAGTCATTTTTTATTCTTAAATATTCGCTCATTCGATGTTTTTAATTCACTGCGAACAATTATTAATAAATAGGCACAGTTGGTATATAATTAATTTCGCTTGCGACTGAGACAACCTAAGTTAGGCGTCTTTAGACCTTATCAATAATAGCTCATTTGGAGTTTAGGATTTAGTATGTTGGAAAGAATCAGAGAAGGATCACAAGGCCCTTGGGCAATGGGGATCTTAGTATTAGTTATTTTAAGTTTTGTAGTTGCAGGTGTCGGAAGTTATTTCAATTCACCTTCATCTGGGGCCGCAGCTAATGTTAATGGTGAAGAAATAGGCCTTGACGAATTAGAGCGCGCTTATCAAAATGAACGTTCACGTATGGAATCTCAGTTTGGTGATGTTTTTGCTACATTAGCAAGTGATACTGCCTACTTACAAAATTTTCGACAAGGCATATTAGATCGTCTTATTAATGAAAAATTGTTGGACCAAGCTGCACAGGAATTAGGCTTGAGAGTCAGCGATGCTCAAATTAAGCTAGCTATTGTGGGTATGCAAGAATTCCAAGTAGATGGTAAGTTTGATAACGATCGCTATCTTGCCCTTCTACGTCAAGCGGGCTTCCAAACTAATAATTTTAGAGATTATTTACGTGTTGATATGGTGCGTAAGCAACTTTCTCAGTCTTTAATGGGAACCGAATTCGCATTAGTAGGTGAAGCAAAAAACACACACCTCTTACAACAACAAACTCGTGATATTCGTTACCTAAATATACCTGCTGCTAAATTTATCAAACAAGACAACATCAGTGATGATGATGTTTCAGATTATTATCAAAGTAATATTAGTCAGTTTGATACAGAACAAAAAGTAAGTTTGTCTTATGTTGAATTGGTATTAGAAGATTTATTGCCTTTAATTGAAGTCAATGAAGATGAACTTGAACAATACTATCAACAAAACCTTATTGATTATCGTACTGATGAAGAACGTCAAACGGCACACATCTTGTTTGAAAGTGCTGAAGAAGATGATTTGATTGCTACCAAAGCTGAAAATATTTTAGCTAAAATACAAGCTGGAGAAGATTTTTCTGAATTAGCCAAAACATTTTCAAGCGATACTTTTAGCGCTGAAAACGGTGGTGATTTAGGTTGGTTTGGCAAAGGCATTATGGATCCTGCGTTTGAAGACTCAGCATTTGCACTAAACAAAAAAGGTGATGTAAGTGGTGTCGTTAAAAGTGAATTTGGTTATCATATTATTAAGTTAACTGACATTAAACCAGAACAAATTAATTCCTTTGAAAACGTTAAAGAAGAAATAACGCTTAAAGTTAAAACGTTCAAAGCAGAAGAGCGCTTTTATGAGCTTAGTCAACGGATGTCAGAAGTAGCCTTTGAAGTTCCTAGTAATCTTGAAGAAGTTGCAGACATTGCCGGTAAATCGATAATTACAACAAATTTGTTTAGTCGAGATAACGCACCAGTAGCTTTGACTAACCCTAGCATACTAGCCAGTGCGTTTAGTTCTCAATTAATCGAAGATGCCGTTAATAGCGAAGTATTAGAGCTGGATAGCAACCACATAATGTTTATTAGAGTCGCTAAACATGAGTCCGAACGAACCAAAGTAATTGACGAGGTTAAAGAAAGAATACAACAGACATTGTCTGCACAAGCTGCTCAACGTTCTGCAAGAGACTGGGCTTCAGAAGTGAAAACAATGTTGGCTGACAGTGAGGACATTAATGCTAAGTTAGCTGCTATTGGGATTATCTGGGAAGAAAAGCAAGGGGTAACACGGAATGATGCAGATTTGTCACAGATTATTGTTGAGGCTCTGTTTAAATTATCTGTAGCAGATACAAGTGTCGTTGACTTAGTTACTGGGGATATAAGTTTAGTGCAACTAAGACAAGTTAACATTGCTGCAGGCGCTAATGCTCAGCAATTAGTTTCCTTACAAAGTCGACTGGCATCGAGCAAATCTCAAATAATATATGGCGCTGTAATTGAATCTTTAAAAGCGCAAGCAGATATTGAGATTTATCAATAATTCGATTTATATTACTACGATAATAAAAAAGAGCGCTTATCGCTCTTTTTTATTATGCCAACTTTGGCCTACGCCATGATTAGTCAACTATCTTACTCAGAAATCCATAACAAAGAGCTATAAAAAACAGCAATTACAGCGCAAAAAATGAATATGTATATAAACCCCTGTTTCCCATCTCCTAAACTATAATCTTTACTTTTCAAATATGTAAACCAAATTACACATAACACAACAGGAATGAGCACCAAAAATTTTATCAAGATAACCTCGCCTCTAAATTACGCCAACCTTGATTTTAGGGCGAACAGAATAATATGCAATCTATACTATGTATTTGTCTTCTAATTGCATATAATCCGCGCGAAATTTTAATACTACTGGAGTTAAGAAGATGGCCTTAGAGCGTACTTTTTCTATCATTAAGCCTGATGCAGTTGCTAAGAATGTAATCGGCGCCATTTACAACCGCTTTGAGTCTGCGGGCCTAAGATTAGTGGCGTCTAAAATGCTACATTTGAGCAAAGAGCAAGCGGAAGGGTTTTACGCTGAACATAGCGAACGTCCGTTTTTTGCTGCTTTAGTATCCTTCATGACATCTGGTCCAGTTATGGTCCAAGTGTTGGAAGGTGAGAATGCTGTTTTGAAAAACCGCCAAATTATGGGTGCTACTAACCCATCTGAAGCGTTGGCAGGCACTTTGCGTGCTGATTATGCTGCTTCAATTGATGAGAATGCCTGTCATGGTTCAGATGCACCTGAATCAGCAGCACGTGAAATTGCTTATTTCTTTAGTGATGAAGAAATCTGTCCACGCACTCGTTAAGCTTAGATCTGCTGTAATAAAGGGAGCTTAAGCTCCCTTTTGTTTTATTTATTATATGTGCTGCAAAAACTGAGTAATCGGTTAAAATGGCAATTGTTTCGTATGAGTATTGAGGTTTATTGTGTCAACTGAAGTAGTATCTGCCCAACCTAAAAAAATTAACTTACTTGATTTAACCCGAGAAGGTTTACGTGCCTTTTTTAATGAGATGGGAGAGAAACCCTTTAGAGCAGAACAAATCATGAAGTGGATCTACCAACATGGTGTGGCAGATTTTGAGCAAATGACTAACCTCAATAAGGCCTTGCGAATTAAACTTCATGCCAAATGCGAAGTTAAAGCACCAGAAATTGCTTACCAGAAACAAGCTGCGGATGGCACTATCAAATTTGCATTGAAGCTAGAAGGTGGCCAGGAAATTGAAACTGTTTGGATACCTGATGGCGACCGAGCTACATTATGCGTGTCTTCACAAGTAGGCTGTGCACTAGAGTGTACTTTTTGTTCAACTGGTCAACAGGGATTTAATCGTAACCTAAAAGTGTCTGAGATTATTGGCCAAGTTTGGCGAGTCGCCACTACAATAGGTTTAAACAATGATACTGCTAAACGTCCCATCACAAATGTAGTGATGATGGGGATGGGTGAGCCGTTATTAAATGTTAAAAATGTGGTGCCTGCAATGCAGCTAATGTTGGATGACCTTGCTTTTGGCTTATCCAAACGTAGAGTGACTTTAAGTACTTCAGGCGTGGTTCCTGCACTTGATATGTTGGGTGACCAAATAGATGTAGCGTTGGCTATATCCTTACATGCGCCTGATAATGCATTACGTGATGTGCTTGTGCCAGTTAATAAAAAATATCCAATTGATGTTTTTTTAGCCAGTGTGAAAAGATATTTGGCTAAGTCAAACGCCAACCAAGGTAAAGTAACAGTTGAATACGTGATGTTAAATGGGATTAACGATAGCACTGATCAAGCCCATGCACTTTCAAAAGTATTGGCTGATACACCATGTAAAATAAATCTTATTCCGTTTAATCCATATCCAGGCTCACCTTACACTTGTTCTAGTAACTCGAGAATTGATCGTTTTGCTAAAGTCCTCATGGAATACGGGTTTATAGTTGTAGTTCGCCGTACTAGAGGGGATGATATCGATGCCGCCTGTGGGCAGTTAGTAGGTGAAGTGATGGACCGTACCAAAAGAATGTTGAAAAAACAGCTAAAGGGCGAGAATATTTCAGTCAAAATGACACAGTAGATTTTAGATCGCCAATATTTCTAAGAGGTCTTGATGAACACCATGCTAAAAATTATCAGTTTTGTTTTTATTTTGCTTATGCTACTTAACGGATGTATCAGTCAAAGTAGCCAAAGTTATGGTCAAAATTTTGATCATGTAAAGGCGGCTAAAATACGTGTTTCTCTAGGTTTGACTTATCTTAAAAATGGTAACTTTAGTCTAGCAAAGTTTAATTTAGACAAGGCGTTAGAGTTTGCACCACGGTCAGCAGATGCTAATTTTGCTATGGCTTATTATTATCAAAGTGTGAATGAGTTAGAGCAAGCTGAAAATGCTTATCAATTTGCTATGAAGCTTGAACCAAAAAATCCCAATATTGCTAATAGCTATGGAGCTTTTTTATGCCAGAATGGTGAATATGAAAAGGCTAAAAAGTATTTTCTGAAAGCTGTGAATACCAGTAATTATATCTCCACTGCTGAAACATATGAAAATTTAGCCCTGTGTAGTCAAAGTCAAGGCCAACCTGAAGACGCAATTCAATATTTACGTAATGCAATCAATCATCAACCAGAAAGAGCAAATAGCTTGTTTTTACTTGCCCGTTCATTGGTTGAGGTACAATATTGGGAAGAAGCCAGAACCATTCTCAGACGTTATGAAAATGTTGCGCAGATAAGCCCTAAAAGTTTGTTGATGGCAATGAAGATAGAGACAGGCACAGGTAACAAAGATGCGGCAAAGTATTATTCAGAAATGTTATCAAGGATATATCCTGACAATGCGATAACAAGAACAATGTTAGTTGATCAACAGAAGTCTCTTGGGTTGAGTAAAATACCAAAACTTCCCGTATTAGCTAAGAAAACAGAGACTCCATCAAAGTTGATTGAATCACAACTAGCTGAAAAGTCTTTTGATAGTGAAATAATTAATTCAATAAATATTAATTTATTGAGAAATGGAAAAGACGATAAAGTAGGTACAGGTGGCATTACTCAAACAAGTGAAGAGGCTGTAAGTCAACAATTGGAGCCAGTGACTCAAGTAAAGTCAGAAACTTTAAATGCATCAGAGTTTCATATCGTTAACAAGGGGGAGAATTTGTATCGGATTTCACTTCTTTACAACATCAAAATGCAACGTCTGATAGAATGGAATAGTTTAGTCGATGCGTCGGCTATCTTCGATGGTAAGAAGTTGTTTTTAGTTGCCCCAAGCGCTGTAGAGTAAAGCTAAAATATGATTGATAATGAATATATACAACAACCAGAACCGATTGTTCAAGGACCGGGCCAGATATTAAGACAGGCCCGTGAACGTGTCAAACTATCGACCCAAGACATTGCTGATAAGATGAAATTAAAAAAGGCCCTTATTGAGGATATTGAACGAGACCATTTCGACGTTGATATTTCGTTAATATTTCTTAGGGGATATTTAAAGCTTTACGCAAAACATGTACATGTTGAAGCAGCAGAAGTCCTTAGTGCTTTTGAAAATCTGGGTATTCAAAAAAAGGAACCTGCCAAACTTCAAAGTTTTTCACGCAGAGTTACTAATCAGTCCAATGATGACAAACTGATGTTGGTCACGTATTTAATATTAGCCGCGATTATTGCTTTAGTAGTTATTTACTCGTTTCAACAAAGCTCAACGGACATCACAGTAATAGACGCGGTTGAATACCCAGAAGCTGTCAACAAAGATACTATTTCCCAAGAACTACTTCCACTTGAAGAAGTATTAACCTTGGATATCCCGACATTATCATCCCCTCAGATTAATGAAAATGAATCTAAAGGTGATGCCTCTGTTACTGAAGAGCTAGTAGCTGAAACTAAATCTATTAATCTAGAAAATGTAAACGATCCGAATAACTTTGCTGTACAAACCGAAGCTACAGAAACAACCGTCATCGAGACTGCCGCGCCAGTTAAGTTGATATTTGAATTTTCCGGGGATTGCTGGTTGAATCTGACTGATGCTACAGGTGAAAAAATAGCTTATGGGGTCAAAGTTAAAGGTAGGGTTATGCCCGTCACTGGTATTCCTCCTTTTGTGGTGACCTTGGGCGCTCCAGAAGTAGTGAAAATTCGCTATGCAGGCGAGTCCATAGACATGTCTTTCTTACCTTCTGGGCGCATTGCAAATTTTAATTTACCCCTGTCTGAATAAATGACCGAATAACTAGAGTTAAATTACCATTATGTTTTCTGATTCACCTATTAATCGCCGAGCTTCCAAACGTATCTATGTAGGTAATGTACCTATAGGTGATGGTGCGCCCATTGCTGTGCAGTCTATGACCAATACTTTAACCACAGATGTAGACGCAACGGTGGCGCAAATTAAGCGCATTCAAGCTGTAGGAGGTGATTTAGTCAGAGTGTCTGTACCTACAATGGATGCAGCTGAGGCGTTTAAATTAATTAAACAAAGAGTTACGGTGCCATTGATTGCGGACATTCATTTTGATTATCGTATTGCCTTGAAAGTGGCAGAGTACGGAGTGGATTGCTTGAGAATTAATCCTGGCAATATTGGAAGTATGGACCGTGTACGTTCAGTAGTGGATTGTGCCAAAGATAATGGCATTCCTATTCGCATCGGTGTCAACGGTGGTTCTCTAGAAAAAGATATACAAGAAAAATATGGTGAGCCTACAGCTGAAGCGTTAGTTGAATCGGCAATGCGTCATGTGGACATTTTAGATAAGCTCAATTTTGATCAATTTAAGGTTAGTGTCAAAGCATCAGATGTGTTTTTGGCTGTGGGATCTTATCGACTATTAGCTAAACAAATTGATCAGCCATTACATTTAGGTATCACAGAAGCAGGTGGCATTCGGGCAGGTGCAGTTAAAAGTTCGGTAGGTTTAGGCATGTTATTAGCTGAAGGTATTGGCGATACGATACGAATTTCTTTGGCGGCAGATCCTATAGAAGAGATAAAAGTTGGATTTGACATATTAAAGTCATTACGTATTCGTTCTAGAGGTATCAATCTTATTGCTTGCCCAAGTTGCTCTCGCCAAGAATTTGATGTGATAAGTACAGTGAATGCTTTAGAGCAGCGACTGGAAGACATACTTACTCCGATGGATGTATCTATTATTGGTTGTGTGGTGAATGGACCGGGTGAAGCAGAAATCTCAGATTTAGGTTTAACCGGGGCACGGAATATGAGTGGTTTTTATTTGGATGGTATACGTCAAAAAGAACGTTTATCTAATGATGACTTAGTAGACCAACTTGAAAAACGTATTCGTGCAAAGGCCTCCCAGCTTGATAAAAGCCGTAAGATAGAGATAAAACAGTTAGGTTAGTTGATTAACAAATTATCCTAGCTAAATTCTCATTAATTTTATACATTTTTTAGCTTCATTATTTTACGTTTATCTATAAAGCCCCTATACTACCTGACTTTTTTAATTATTAGATAAGAGATTATTTTTAGTGTCCAAACAAATTCAGGCTATTCGAGGAATGAACGACTGTTTGCCTAGCGAATCAGGGCTTTGGCAATATGTTGAATCTACTATTCGCCAAGTGGTAGCCAGTTACGGATACCAAGAAATCCGCACGCCTGTTGTTGAAAGTACTGATTTATTTAAGCGCTCTATTGGTGAAGTGACTGATATAGTTGAGAAAGAAATGTACACCTTCGCAGATCGCAACTCAGACAGTCTCACGTTACGACCAGAAGGTACTGCCTGTGTGGTGAGGGCTGGTAATGAGCATGGTCTACTATATAACCAACAACAACGTCTCTGGTATATAGGCCCAATGTTCCGCCATGAACGCCCACAAAAAGGTCGATACAGGCAATTTCATCAGTTTGGTATAGAAGTATTTGGTTTAGCTGGACCAGATATTGATGCTGAAGTGATATTGCTTAGTGCAAGATTATGGGAAAAGTTTGGGATCAGTCAAAACGTCACTTTAGAGATCAATTCCCTTGGTTCTACTGAGGCTAGAGCATCCTATAAACAAAAATTAGTTACATTTTTGAAAACTCGTGAGTCTGAGTTAGATGAAGATAGTTTAAGACGCTTACAAACTAACCCATTGCGGGTGCTTGATAGTAAAAACCCACAAGTGCAAAACGCAGTAAAAGATGCTCCGAAACTGATTGATTGCCTCGATGAGGAGTCAGCTAAACACTTTCAAGGATTGTGTGAACGTTTAGACAACTTAGGTATCCAATATCGGGTTAACCCTGCTTTGGTGCGTGGACTTGATTATTATAATCGTACAGTATTTGAATGGGTCACAGATAGTTTAGGCTCTCAAGGAACAGTCTGTGCTGGCGGTCGGTATGATGGTTTAGTTGAACAACTCGGCGGTAAAGCTACCCAAGGGGTAGGTTTCGCCATGGGATTAGAACGCTTAGTGTTAATGTTACAAACATTGGAATTAGATAAAAATTTAGTATCGGTAGTCGATATTTACGTTACAGCTATGGATGAATCCGTCGAACTATATGCTAGGCAGATCAGTGAGACGTTAAGAGACGCTTTACCACAAATAAAATTAATGAATCATTGTGGTGGTGGAAATTTTAAGAAGCAAATGAAACGAGCTGATCAAAGTGGTGCCAGTATCGCCTTTATCATAGGTCAGGATGAGATGGCGTCACAGCAAGTTTCAATTAAATACTTACGAGAAAAGAAACCCCAAAAAACACTTTCAATTAACGAATTAACTCACTTTACACAAAACTATTTAATGTCTAAGAGTGTGAATTTTTGAATTAACATTATGTGCCATGAAATTTTAGATGGCCAAGCAGTAATAGGGATGGATAATGGAACAGTATGAAACAGAAGAACAACAAGTTGAAGCCATTAAACGCTTTTGGAAAGAAAATGGTTTATCTCTAGTCATTGGTGCGCTGTTGGGCTTGGGTGGCCTCTTAGGATGGCGTTATTATAACGACTCCCAAATTGAAGCAAAGGAGCAAGCTTCCTTTGCTTATGAGAAAGCCTCTGAAGAATTAATAAAAGGTGAGGCGGGTTTTGGTCAAGCTAAATCCTTTATCGATAATTATAGTGACACAGGTTATGCCATTTTAATGGCATTAGAAATGACACAGCAAGCTATCGAACGCAAAGACCTAGTTGAAGCGAGCATACAGCTTGAGTTTGTCGCCAGCAATGCTGAATTAACAGCTGTTCAATCAGTAGCACAACTTCGTTTAGCTCGCATTCAAATAGAACAAGGTGAATTCGAGCAAGCCCTAGTAAGTGCAGGTAAAGTATCAGACCAAGCATTTAAAGCCCAAATCCAAGAGATTAAAGGTGATGTATACCTTGCTCAGCAGTTATTTGATAAAGCCAAGGCTGCTTATAGCGCTGCTTTGCAAAATAATAATCGTGACCAAGTTTTGAAAATGAAATTAGATAATTTGGCTATTGCAGCAAATGGTTAAGGTGAAAATAGTGAAACAATCTTTTTTATTCATACTGTTAATCAGTTCTGTTTTGTTATCAAGCTGTACAACAATTAGTAATTGGTTCTACGATGAAGAAGAATTGGAAGTTCGTAGGCTCAATCCTATTGAAGCTCAATTTACTCCAACGGAATCTTGGTCAGTAGATCTAGGTGTTGGGATTGGACAGTTTTATTCAAAACTTAGGCCTGCAGTGGCATATGGCAAGGTATTTGCTGCAAATCGCCAAGGTCAAGTAAATGCTTTCGATCAAGCTACAGGTAAAAAGGTCTGGTCCAGAAATTTTGCGATTTATGACGAAAAAGGTTTAACTTCAGGATTAACAAAATTCTGGTCGAATGGTTTGTCAGCTAAAATAGCTGGTGGTATTAGTGTCGCATATGAAACAGTCTTTTTTGGTACTGAGAACGGTGAAGTTGTTGCACTGAATGCCAACACTGGCGAAGAAAAGTGGATTACAACAGTAAAGGGCGAAGTATTAGCTTCACCTGCAATTGATGCGGGCATTGTATTGATCAACACTGGGTCTGGATTTATATTTGCCCTAAATGCAGATAATGGAGAAGAAGTTTGGTCGTCTGAGTCTGATGTACCACCTTTGTCATTGCGTGGCGTATCTTCCCCAGCTGCGGTTAACGGCGGTGCCATTAGAGGTACTGCAACTGGCAAACTAATAGTGAATATTCTTGAAACTGGGCAGACTGCTTGGGAGCAAGTCATTTCAGCTGCTACAGGCGTGACAGAGTTAGAGCGAATTGTTGATATTGACAGTGAGCCTTTAGTGGCAGGTGGTAATGTTTACGTCATTTCTTATAATGGAGCACTTGCGGCTGTTGAACTGCGCACTGGGCGTATTATTTGGAAACGTGAATACAATTCATTTAGACGTTTGTCATTGTCGGGTAGTACACTATATTTAGTTGATGTAAATAGTAACGTGTACGCATTAGACAGTCGTAATGGTGTTGAGTTGTGGAGTCAAGGCGCACTTAAAGAACGTTTGTTGACAGGGGTGTCACCTGTAGGAAACTATTTAGTAGCAGGTGATAAATTTGGCTATTTACATTGGTTTGATCAAGCTGATGGTAAAGTTGTTGCTCGGTTAGAGGTGGGTGGTGATGATGAAGATGAAGGTATTTATCACTCTCCAGTAGTAGATGGAGATACATTATACACTCAAACTCGAGATGGTAAATTAGTGGCTATTAAAACGCCATAAAACACGGTTTTGCGTGATTTTACTAATAGATCACACTAATAATTTTTTACGGCTTGGAATTTTTCTAAGCCGTTTTTGTCTATAGGATAAGTATTTATGTTACCCGTTGTTGCCTTAGTTGGCCGCCCAAATGTTGGAAAATCTACCTTATTTAATCGTCTAACACGCACAAGAGATGCGTTGGTTGCTGATTTTCCTGGCTTAACTCGTGATAGAAAATACGGGCAAGCTAAATATGAAGGATTACAATTTATTGTGGTCGATACTGGTGGCATTAGTGGTGACGAACAAGGCATTGATGTGGTTATGGCCGAACAATCTCTGTTGGCTATTTTAGAAGCTGACGTGGTGTTGTTTTTAGTTGATGCTCGGTCTGGTATGACCGCAGCAGATCAAGGTATTGCTGAGCACTTGCGTAAGCAAGAAAAGCCTGTTTATGTGGTCGCTAATAAAGTTGATGGGATTGATGGCGATAGTGAAAGTGCCGATTTCTTTGCCTTAGGTTTGGGTGATGTGAACCAAATTGCTGCTGCCCACGGTAGAGGTGTAACACAACTACTGCAAAATTCTCTTACGCCCATTGCTGCGCAATTCCCCGATATGCACATTCCTGAAGAAAGCGATGAAGAGCTTCAAGAGGAAGATGCCGATGAGCAACTAGCCAGATTACAAGCCCTACCCATAAAGTTAGCTATTGTGGGTAAACCTAATGTGGGTAAGTCTACTCTTACTAATCGTATTTTAGGTGAAGAACGAGTGGTGGTCTATGACGAACCTGGTACGACACGTGACAGTATTTTTATTCCTATGGAGCGTGACGAAAGGGAATATATTCTGATTGATACAGCAGGGGTAAGAAGACGCCGAAATATTTCAGAAGCGGTAGAAAAGTTTTCTATTGTAAAAACATTGCAAGCCATTGAAGAATCAAATGTGGTGCTATTTGTGGTCGACGCTCAAGAAGGAATTACGGATCAAGATTTGAGCTTATTAGGTTTTATTCTTCATGCCGGACGATCGTTAGTCGTGGCTGTTAATAAGTGGGATGGCCTCGATAAAACTATTAAAGAAGAAATCAAACGTGAGTTAGACAGACGTTTGGGTTTTATAGATTTTGCCCGTCTGCACTTTATTTCAGCTTTACATGGAACGGGAGTTGGACACCTATTTGAATCGGTGCAAGAAGCTTATGCCTCAGCAACCAAACGTGTCAATACTTCTATGTTGACGCGTATCATGGATATGGCCCAAGAGGATCACCAGCCGCCTGTGGTGCGTGGTCGTCGTGTTAAAATGAAGTATGCTCATGCTGGCGGATACAATCCTCCTCTTATCGTTATCCATGGGAATCAATTAAAAGATTTACCAGATTCATATAAACGTTATTTAATGAATTATTTCCGTAAATCATTAAAAGTCATGGGTACGCCAATCAAAATCGAATTCAGAGAGAGCGCAAACCCTTTTCAAACAGACCACAGCAGCTTAAATGATACACAACGTCGTAAACGCAGGCAGCTTATGCGGTTACATAAAAACAATAAGTAACATAACAAACCTTAATTAAAATGTGAAAATACTTTTTAATCTGTTTGATATATATAATGACATCCTGGGTTATGGGCTACTTTAGTTGATATAGTAGCTCGTCGATTTTATATCACCAGATTATTTTTTTTCGCAAGGTTCTTATCTAAGACTCTGATTAAGTTTTTATTTTTAAGACTTCAAATGGAGTCATTTCCACAGTAAAATCCGTTTTTAAATATCAAATATTCATATCTACTTTTGTCATGCTAAACATAGTTCCAAGCTAATTATATAACCCATAAAATTAGCATTCTTAAGTTGATTGACTATCTCTTTATCTGATTAATTTCACTGTGTACTTCTCCATCTTCTAAACGTGTTACTAATAAGTCGCCAACCTGAACCTGTTGGGTATTTTTGACTATGTTTCCTTGTTTAAAACTAATGCTATAACCTCGTGCTAATGTGGATAATGGGCTTACAGTATCTAAAAGATGCATGTAATTAAGTAATTTTTGTTGTTTATTGTCTACTAACTGTTGGCAACCCCTTTTAAGTTTAGACTGTAATTCCTGCAATTTTTGTTGGTGACGTTGCAGCAGTTTCTGTGGTGAGGATAAAGAGAGTCGACTATGTGTATGCTCCTGCTGATGTTTTGCCTGTGTTAAAATTTGTTTGATTGCTGATTGCAAAGAGGTTTGTAATTGATCGACATACTGACTCTTTTGCTCTAACTGCTTTTGCGGGTGGCTTTGGAGTAGTCGTTGTTTTACAGCATGTTGATGATGAACTAGTTCTTGTTTCAATTGGCTAAATGCTCTGAGTAACCTATCTTGTAGGACTAAAGTTTTATCGTACAAAGTAGATTGGTCTTGGCTCACTAGTTCGGCTGCAGCTGAAGGTGTTGGGGCACGCATGTCTGCTACAAAGTCAGCAATGCTCACATCTATTTCGTGACCCACAGCACTGATTATGGGAATTGAAGAGGCGAATATTGTTCTGGCCACCTGTTCACTGTTAAAGCACCAGAGATCTTCTAAAGAGCCGCCACCTCTGCCAACAATTAATACATCTACCTCTTTCCTGATGTTAGCTTGAGTAATCGCCGCACAAATAAGAGAGACTGCGCTATCACCTTGGACTTGACTAGGATAAATAATCACCTCTATGGCAGGATTACGGCGTTGTAGAACGGTCAAAATATCATGTAAAGCGGCGCCCGTGTGTGAGGTGACGATACCTACCTTTAGTACAGTTTCGGGTATTGGCTTTTTATAATCTTGTGCAAATATACCTTCTGAGGCCAATTGCCGTTTCAACATTTCGAATTGTTGTTTAAGTTGCCCTTCTCCTTCTGGCTCCATATGTTCAACGATGATTTGGTAATCACCTCTGGGCTCATACAAGCTGATGTTTGCTTTTACTAAAACCTTGTCACCTTCTTTAGGCTTTTGATGCACTTTGCGGTTTGCACCTTTAAACATTGCTCCTTTAACTTGCGCACGTTCATCTTTCAGAGTGAAATACCAATGACCGGAACTAGCCGCAACAAAATTTGAAATTTCAGCTGAAAGCCAAATTTGACCAATTTCAGATTCTAAAATCGAGCGTGCTAAGCGATTGAGTTTGCTAACAGTAAGGATGTTTTTTGCTGAGGTTTGGACAGTAAACATTGTTTGCAGGGTTCTCTAATAAAACATTATTAATAAGTTTACCTGATTTACTGCCAATTCTGATATATATCTAGACTGATATGCCTAAAACCGCTAGAATTATGCCGCAGTTAAATCCGCATTTATAGGTGATATTGCATGTTAAGGATCGCTAAAGAAGCCCTTACGTTTGATGATGTTTTGTTAGTACCCGGGCACTCAACTGTTCTCCCCCATACCGCCAATCTTAAAACAAGATTAACTCGCGGTGTTAGCTTAAATATACCTCTGGTTTCTGCCGCAATGGACACCGTTTCTGAAGCGCGTTTAGCTATTGCGTTGGCACAAGAAGGCGGTATTGGATTTATTCATAAAAACATGACGCCACAACAACAGGCTGAACATGTTCGCACTGTCAAAAAATACGAAAGTGGTGTGGTGTCTGATCCCGTTACAGTTTTACCCACAGCTACGATTGCTGAAATTAATGCCTTGAGTAAAAGGCATGGTTTTTCTGGTTTTCCAGTTGTAGATAAAGACAACAACTTAATCGGTATAGTGACTGGTCGTGATTTACGTTTTGAAAAAAGCTTAGAGCAACCTATTTCTATTGTTATGACTAAGAAAAATGACTTGGTTACAGTTAAAGAGGGAGCCCCCTCTGATCAAGTGCTTGAGTTGATGCATGACTCCCGAATAGAAAAAATTCTTGTGGTAGACGATTCTTTCAAATTGAAAGGCATGATTACCGTTAAAGATTTCCAAAAAGCAGAAAGCAAACCTAACGCTTGTAAAGACGAATTAGGCCGTCTACGAGTAGGTGCTGCGGTGAGTGTGGGACCTGGAACAGATGAACGCATAAAGGCTTTAATTGAAGCAGGTGTTGACGTATTACTGATTGATACTTCCCACGGCCATTCACAAGGTGTCATCGATCGAGTCAGAAAGGTCCGTCAAGATTACCCAGACGTACAGCTAATTGCTGGTAATGTTGCTACAGGTGAGGGTGCCAAAGCCTTAGCTGATGCGGGTGTAGATGCGGTTAAAGTTGGAATTGGCCCTGGGTCAATTTGTACCACCCGTATTGTTACAGGATGTGGCGTTCCGCAAATTACTGCGGTATCAGATGCGGTTGAGGCTCTTAAAGGCACCGATGTGCCAGTTATTGCTGATGGTGGTATTCGTTTTTCTGGTGATATTGCAAAAGCTTTAGCCGCAGGAGCTAGTTCAGTGATGGTCGGTAGTTTGCTGGCAGGAACAGAAGAAGCGCCTGGCGAAGTTGAATTATATCAAGGTCGTTATTACAAATCCTACCGTGGTATGGGTTCTTTAGGTGCTATGGACCAAAATAATGGCTCTTCTGATAGGTATTTTCAGGATAGTAAGAGTGCAGAAAAATTAGTGCCTGAAGGTATTGAAGGCCGTGTTGCTTACAAAGGACCTATCTCAAATATTATTCACCAACAAATGGGTGGTTTACGATCAGCAATGGGATTAACAGGTTGCGCTACAATTGAAGAGTTGCGAACTAAACCTCAGTTTGTAAAAGTGACATCTGCTGGTATGGGAGAGTCCCATGTGCATGATGTGAGTATTACTAAAGAAGCACCAAATTATCGGTTAGGTTAGTTTCTGTTATTTCCAATGAACGTTGTTTGTGAATCAGGTAGCGTTCATATTCTATTTTTTAAAAGAGTACCCAAATGAGCTTAGATATCCATGACCAACGTATTTTGATCCTCGATTTTGGATCGCAATATACCCAGTTGATTGCCCGCCGTGTCAGAGAAATTGGCGTTTATTGTGAGCTTTGGGCATGGGATGTCAGCGAAGAGCAGATCCGCGAGTTTAACCCCAACGGTATTATTTTATCTGGTGGTCCAGAGTCTGTGCATGCTGAAAATTCACCAAGAGCACCTGAATATGTGTATCAAGCAGGCGTGCCTGTATTGGGAATTTGTTATGGTATGCAAG
>Ga0209712_10000967_pt1 | contig 24739 bp, 25 predicted proteins | sample ArcOceMetagenome_FD_187443 | JGI IMG/M metagenome (GOLD analysis project Ga0209712, IMG submission 187443) | Marine eukaryotic phytoplankton communities from Arctic Ocean - Arctic Ocean - Greenland ARC118M Metagenome (SPAdes) (version 2) | ecosystem: Environmental > Aquatic > Marine > Oceanic...
TCGCGCAACAGTATGCCGGCCACGATTACGCCAAATAAAGGCGCGGTGGCATTAAGGATAGCAGCTAGGCCTGAACTAATGTGGCTTTGCCCCCACACGATCAGGCTAAAAGGCAGCACATTGTTTAATAGCCCCATAGTCAAAAACGTTAACCAAATAGGCGCGCTGTTGGGTACTGGCAACTTGAGTGCTAGGGCAACCAGCCACAATGCTGCTGAGGCTAGGCCTACTCGAAGCATGACGATGGTCAGTGGTGGCAAAGTTTCAAGTGCGATTTCAACGAAAAAAAATGAACCGCCCCAAAGCACAGATAAGGCAATGAGCGTAGCCCATTGTCGGCGATTCATACTGCTATTAATGGTACCTGACATGTTTTTCTCGTTAATAATAACCAGTGTCACAGATATTCTAGTAAAAAACGCTTCGATACACCATGATCGCTGCGCCTTTTCCTCATCCCGCTGTATTAAATCCACATAGCCCTGTGACCTTAGCTAAAGTTTAGGTATCATAGAGACACGTAGTTAAACCATTTTCTCACCCCTTGACGCTTATTTTATCCCCATGCAAGTTTCCGATTTTAGTTTCCATCTTCCTAATGAGCTCATTGCTCGCTATCCAGCGCCTGAGCGCACGGCTAGTCGCCTAATGCAGTTGCATGGTGAATCTGGTGCCGTGTCTCACGGTGGCTTTACTGATCTACTGGCGTTTCTTGAGGCCGGTGATTTGCTGGTGCTTAATAATACTAAAGTCATCCCTGCGCGTTTGTTTGGTGTTAAAGAGTCGGGTGGTAAGATTGAGGTGTTGGTTGAGCGGCTGCTGGGCGAACGCAATTTTTTAGCCCATGTGCGCGCGAGTAAGGCGCCTAAAGCAGGCGCAAGATTATTGCTTGAAGGTGAGGTATGGGCCACCATGGTGGCCCGCCACGATAGCTTATTTGAACTTATGTTAGATGAGGGCGAGCTCGCTCTAGACGTATTGCAGCGTTTAGGCCATATGCCATTGCCACCTTACATCGACCGCCCCGACGACACCGCTGACCGTGAGCGTTATCAAACGGTATTTGGCAAGTATCATGGTGCTGTCGCTGCCCCTACGGCAGGCTTACATTTTGACCAAGCACTGTTAGATGCGATAGCGGCTAAGGGTGTGAACTGTGCTTTTGTAACATTACATGTGGGTGCGGGTACTTTTCAGCCGGTTAAGGTGGAGCAGATTGAAGATCATCATATGCATGGTGAGCTAGTGGAAGTGGGAACCGCAGTGTGTGACGCTGTGCAGCAGGCCCGCGCCCAAGGTGGCCGTGTGGTTGCGGTGGGCACAACCTGTGTTAGGGCTTTAGAAAGTGCTAGCGTGAGTGGCGAAATTGCGCCGTTTAAAGGTGAGACACATATATTTATCTATCCAGGCTATGGCTTTAAAAGCGTGGATGCTTTAGTGACTAATTTTCATTTATCTGAGTCCACCTTGCTAATGTTGGTGAGTGCGTTTGCTGGTCGTGAGGGTGTTATGAATGCTTATGCCCAAGCCATTGAGCAAGGTTATCGTTTTTTTAGTTATGGTGACGCCATGTTAGTGACACCACAGCCTTCTGCTTTGGAGCGCCCATGAGTCGCCGTTGTTTTATGAAGTTTGAGTGCTTGGCCCAAAGTGGTGAAGCGCGTCGGGGCCGTTTAAGTTTTCCTCGTGGTTCTGTAGAAACGCCGTGTTTTATGCCAGTGGGCACCTATGGCACCGTCAAGGGCATGTTGCCCAGAGACATTGAGGCCACGGGTGCAGAAATTATTTTAGGCAACACCTTTCACCTCATGTTGCGACCGGGCACCGACGTGGTTAAGTTACACGGTGATTTGCATAACTTTACCCAATGGCAAAAACCCATTCTTACCGACTCTGGCGGTTTTCAAGTGTTTAGTTTGGGCGCCAAAATCAACGAAGAAGGGGTTAAATTCCAGTCGCCTGTGAACGGGGATACGGTGTTTATGACGCCAGAATCGTCTATGCAGGTACAGCAAGAATTAGGTTCGGACGTAGTCATGATCTTTGACGAATGCACGCCTTACCCAGCCACAGAGGAAGAGGCCGCCGTGTCTATGCGCCGCTCTATGCGTTGGGCTAAGCGCAGCAAAGATGCTCACGGTGAAAGCCCGTCGGCCTTGTTTGGTATCGTACAAGGCGGTATGTATGAGCATCTGCGTGATGAATCCCTAGATGGCTTGGCGCACATCGGTTTTGATGGCTTTGCTATTGGGGGCTTGTCTGTGGGAGAGCCTAAAGAAGATATGTTAAGGGTACTTGCCCATACTGCGCCTAAACTGCCTGCCGATAAACCACGCTATTTAATGGGCGTAGGCAAACCTGAAGACTTGGTTGAAGGGGTGCGTCGTGGGGTGGATATGTTCGACTGTGTAATGCCCACTCGAAACGCCCGAAACGGTCACTTATTCATTACCGATGGAGTAGTGAAAATTCGTAATGCTGTGCATAAAACAGATACTGGGCCACTTGATAAAGAATGTGATTGTTATACCTGCAGTAACTTTTCCCGCGCTTATTTGTATCATTTAGATAAGTGCCGTGAAATGTTAGGGGCGCAGCTTAACACCATTCATAACCTGCATTATTATCAGCGGCTCATGGCAGGATTGCGCACAGCACTGGAAGCGGGTACATTGGACGACTTTGTCGATGATTTTTACAGTAAGCGTGGCTTAGCCACGCCTATTTTGCATCAATAATTTATTTTTTTAGTTAATAATGTTGGAGATAATATGAGTTTCTTTATTGAATCAGCCATAGCAGAAGGCGGAGTGGCAGCCGGTGGCGATACCGGTTCACTGGTCATTATGATGGTGATTTTTGCTGCCGTATTCTATTTTATGATTTGGCGTCCACAATCAAAGCGCACCAAAGACCACAAGAACCTAATGGGCGGTTTGGCGAAAGGTGATGAGGTGGTAACCAATGGCGGCATGATTGGCAAAGTGGCTAAAGTGAGTGACGATTTTGTGACCATAACCTTAGCCGACGGCGTAGATTCTCATTTTCAAAAAGCTGCTGTGGCTTCTGTGTTGCCCAAAGGCACTATTAAGTCTATCTAATTTTGCAGTGTCAAAGCCTTAATTGTGGTTGCCGTTCGCGGCCCACGGTGAGGCTTTTTTTATGACTCGTTTTTCAAGGAAAGCCTGTGTTAAATCGTTATCCCTTATGGAAAAACCTACTTATTATTGTGGGCTTGGCCCTTGGTGGGCTTTACGCTCTGCCAAATTTATACCCAGATGATCTGGCTATACAAATCTCTGGAGCAAGAAGCGCCACGTTAATTGATGAACAGGTGCGTGATGAAGCCGTTGATGCTTTAAACCAAGCGAACTTAAACACCATTGGTGTAGAGTTATCAGATAAAAACCTGCTGGTGCGTGTGGCTAATTCCGAGGCTCAATTACGAGCCAAAGCGGTTTTGAGTGATGCTTTAGGTGATAACTACGTGACCGCACTTAACCTGGCCCCAACCACACCCGATTGGTTAGCCAACCTCGGTGCTGGCCCTATGAAGCTAGGTTTAGACCTGCGTGGTGGTGTGCATTTTTTGCTTGAAGTCGATATGGTGCAAGCGGTCTCCCAACGCCTAGACGTGTATGTGAGTGAAATTAAAACCTCTTTGCGGGCTGAAAAGTTGCGTTATCGTGCCGTATCGCGCGAAGCGGACGGCAGTTTGCGCATTAAATTTATGAACGCGGAGGTTCGAGATCAAGCGCGCTCTGAACTAAAGTCCAATTACAGTGAATTTTTGATGAGTGCTGAAGATGCAGACAGTGCTTATTATCTTTTGGTGAGCCTGAATGAATCCACCGTGCGTGAAATTGAGGATTATGCGGTTAACCAAAACTTAACCACCTTGCGTAATCGCGTTAACGAACTGGGTGTGGCCGAGCCTTTGGTGCAGCGCCAAGGTCGTAACCGCATCGTGGTGCAGTTGCCAGGGGTGCAAGATACCGCTGCGGCTAAGCGAGTGTTAGGTGCGACAGCCAACCTAGAGTTTCGTCTTGAAGCCAAGCCAGGTGCCGCCCGTGTGGCCACCGAAGAGCTTACCTTTAGATCTAATCCTGGTCGTAAAGCAAACTTAGAAAAAGACCTTATTATTAGTGGTACCAGTGTTGCCAATGCCCAGTCTAACTTTGATGAAACGGGCAGCCCACAGGTGAGTATCAACCTTGATAGTCAGGGTGGCAAGCTGATGAATCGCATTACTCGCAATGCGGTTAAGCGTCGCATGGCTGTGGTTTTTGTTGAGCATAAATCTCGTATTAAACTAGTGGAAGTGGATGGCCAGCAAGTTGAGCAGCGCCAATCTTATGTAGAAAAAAGTGTCATTTCTTTAGCGACGATACAAACCGCTTTGGGTAACAGCTTTCGTATTACCGGCCTTGATGGCGCAGGTGAAGCCTCAGAGCTAGCTTTGTTATTGCGCGCGGGTTCTTTGGCAGCACCCATGTACTTTGTTGAAGAGCGCACTGTAGGCCCAAGTTTAGGTCAGGAGAATATTGACCTTGGCTTAACCTCTGTACAAATTGGTTTGGCGTTGGTGGTGGTGTTTATGCTGGCCTTTTATGGTGTCTTTGGCATTATTGCTAACGTGGCTTTAGCCTTTAATCTACTGCTAGTAGCAGCAGTCATGTCTTTGCTAGGCTTTACTCTGTCGTTGCCCGGTATTGCCGGTGTGGTGCTGACGGTGGGAATGGCGGTGGATGCTAACGTACTGATCTTCTCGCGTATTAAAGAGGAATTAAAGGCAGGTATGGCGCCTCAGTCGGCCATACATGCAGGTTATGAGCGCGCTTTCAGTACTATTTTCGATGCCAACATTACCACACTATTGGTGGCGGTTATCTTGTACGCTGTGGGTACGGGCCCCATTAAAGGCTTCGCAGTGACCTTGTCTATTGGCATTGTAACCTCCATGTTTACTGCCATTATGGTGAGTCGTGCCATGGTGAATGGGGTATATGGTGGCAAAAAGATCACCCACATTAAAATATGGCCTTTATTTATGGGAGCGGCTAAATGAGCGACATGAAGATTGTTAACTTTATGGCCTTGCGCAAAGTTGCTGGGGCAATGTCCATGGCCTTGGTGTTAGGCGCATTGATCTCGCTGGCGGTTAACCAGCTACAGTTTGGGTTAGACTTTACCGGCGGTACTTTAATTGAAGTAGGCTATGAGCAAGCGCCTAGTTTGGTTGATGTGCGTTTGCAGCTTCAAGACGCTGGTTTTGATGACGCCGTAGTGCAAAATTTTGGCTCGGAAAAAGACGTCTTAGTGCGCCTAGGCCAAACCTTTAACGACAAGGTGGGTGAGCAAGTGCTCACTGCCTTGCAATCAGCCTCAGACTCTCCGGTTCAGTTACGTCGCTCTGAATACGTGGGTGCCCAAGTGGGCGAAGAATTGACGGAACAGGGTGGCTTAGGCATGCTCTTGGCGTTGGCTATTGTGATGATTTACGTGGCTTTACGCTTTCAAGTTAAGTTTTCAGTGGGTGCGGTGGTTGCCTTAATTCACGACGTGCTTATCGTGCTGGGTATCTTTTCAATCTTTAAACTGGATTTTGACCTCACCGTATTAGCCGCAATTTTGGCAGTTATTGGATACTCCCTCAACGACACCATTGTCGTGTCAGATCGTATTCGAGAGAACTTTCGTAAAATGCGCAAGGGCACGGTTATTGAGGTAATTAACGAGTCTCTCACCCAAACTTTGGGCCGTACTTTAGTTACGTCCATTACCACCCTGTTAGTGTTAGCAGCGTTGTTTGTGTTTGGTGGTGAACTCATTCACGGTTTTGCGCTGGCATTAATGATTGGTGTTTTGGTTGGTACCTATTCGTCGATTTACGTGGCAGCTAACGTACTCTTGTTACTGGGCATTACCAAGGAAGACCTTATCATACCGCCCAAAGAAGAAGTCATTGAGGGTGAAGGCTTTGAAGAGGGTGAAGGGTTTGAGCAGGATGTAGAAGAGGACTTGGAACGTCCTTAGAGCGCTGTTGCTCACAGCTCTTACAGCGCATAAGGACATGGCGGAATTGATGTCATGTCCTTACTGCAATAATCGGCTTAATTATAAGCCCTTAGTTAGCGCTTAACTAAGGGCGCTCAATGAGTACTAAGTTATGGCTCTGCAATTAAGCACTATGCACAGCTTTAAGCATAAGCTTAAGCAGCTTTGTGTTTGCACACACAAGCTCACCGTTATTCATTGGCGAACCGCCATTAAAATCTGCAGCTAAAGCGCCCGATTCCAATATCAATAATAAACCAGCGTCTGCTGTGTCATCAATGCTGCTGTGCCATAAGGCATCGATGCGGCCTGCAGCCGTGTATGCCAATGCCATGTTATTGCTGAGTTGGGAGTAGTTGGTGGCTCCTTGACTGAACAGGTGGCGGGCAACACTTTGGCCGCGATCGAAGTCTGTAAGGTCTTCACGATTCTGGTTGCCACCACCGAATATTTGAGCGCCATTGAGAGTGGCCCGTTTACTGGCGCGAATACGGCGACCATTAAGTTGAGCGCCGCGGCCTTTGCTGGCGCAGAACTCTTCACCACTGGAAGGGCAGATAATAATAGAATGGGCTAATTTGCCCTCTTCGTAGCAAGCCATAGTCAAGGTGAACATGGGAAGGCTATGAACATATTGGTTAATGCCGTCTATGGCGCTAATACGCCATGTTTTGGTTGGCGTTATGTCTGGCGCATTCATCTCACCAGCCATTGCCCCGGTAATGCCTTGTTCTGGGTGGGCCTTATGTATTTCATAGGCAATGGTGCGTTCTGCACCTTCACATTGCTTGCGCAAATGGGCGTCCAGTTCCTGGCCTTCTTCGTGAATAAGATCCAGTCGGTCCATTGATCTGACAAGTTGTTCGCTAGCGATACGCGCGGCACGCAGGCCAATGTTAATTAGCGGAAGCATGGGTGAATTACCTTAAAGTTTATAAAGAACGGGACGCAAATACGTCGAAGGCGCGGAGTATAGCAAAAAAGTGCTAAAAAAACCCAGTAACAGCGGCATAATTGGGCTCAAACCACGACAAAATGGCTGAATATCGCTATTATCGCCACTTCTCAATTTATTCACTTTTTAGGTGAGCAGCTTTCATGCAAAATTTAATGGCCAATGCGCGCATTGTCTTGGTAAATACATCCCATCCTGGCAATATTGGTGGTGTGGCTAGAGCGATGAAAAATATGGGTCTTCATCACTTGGTATTGGTAGACCCACAAGAGTTTCCTAGTGGTAAAGCTGACGCCCGTTCAGCCGGTGCAAAAGATATTCTGGCCAATGCTCGGGTGGTTGATACCTTGGCCCAAGCGATAGAGGGTTGTGGCCTGGTGGTGGGCACAAGCGCCCGCAGCCGCAATATTCAGTGGCCTTTGTTAGACCCTAGGCAAACAGCTGCACAGGCCCTAGCCGAATTACCCAAACATCAAGTGGCTTTTGTTTTTGGTCGCGAAGACAGGGGCCTTACCAACGATGAATTACACCTGTGTAATTGTCATGTGCACATTCCTTCACATGAAGACTTTAGTTCTCTCAACTTGGCTGCCGCTGTGCAGGTTATTGTGTATGAATTGCGCATGGCCTTGTTGGCCTTGGAAAAGGGCGATGCACCCACACCCATTTGGGGCACCGAGTGGGATGAAGAGTTGGCCACCAATGATCAAATGGAAAAGCTGTTTGAGCATATGCAAGAAACCTTAGTGGAGGTGGAGTTTTTAGATCCAGAAAATCCACGTCAGTTAATGGCGCGTTTGCGGCGCTTATATGTGCGCGTGAGGATGGATCGGATTGAACACAATATTATGCGTGGCATACTAACCGCCACCCAGCGCACGTTGAAAAAACTACGTTAGGCACCATATAATTAACAGTACACCCAGTCATTTAGCCAGGCTACAGCTTAGGCCAGTGGCCGGTTTTGTTGCATCAAATTAGGACTAAGTTCATGTTTAGACATCTGAAAGAAGATATCGCCTCCGTGTTTCATCGCGACCCAGCAGCGCGAAATTTTGTCGAGGTGCTTACTTGTTATCCGGGTCTCCACGCTTTGTTATTGCACCGTATCGCCCATAGTTTATGGAATTTAGGGCTGAAGTGGTTGGCGCGTTATTTATCTACCGTTACGCGCTGGTTTACGGGCATTGAAATACACCCTGGGGCGCAGATCGGGCACCGCTTCTTTATTGACCATGGCATGGGGGTAGTGATTGGCGAAACGGCTATTATTGGTGATGATGTGACCTTGTATCATGGTGTGACCTTAGGTGGCACCACCTGGGATAAGGGTAAGCGGCACCCTACTTTGTGCGATGGCGTGGTGGTGGGCGCTGGGGCAAAAATACTTGGCCCGTTTGAAGTGGGTAAAAACGCCCGTGTTGGGTCTAATGCGGTAGTCACTAAACCGGTGCCAGAAAATGCCACAGTGGTGGGTATTCCTGGTCGTATTATTGAGCGCCCAAGTGAAGCTGAACAAAAATTACGCCAGGATCGAGCAGAAAAATTTGATGCCTATGGCATGAGTTCAGACTTGCCAGACCCGGTGGCTAAATCCTTATCGGCTATCTTGGATCATATGCATGCGGTGGATAGAAAGTTGCATTGTATGGCGGCCAAAATGAAAGAGTTGGATGCAACTTTTATAGACGAAAACTTGCCTGCGCTCAATGTCGCAGATTTTGATGCAGCTGTTGATCCAAGTACTGACAAGCGTGATGATAGTCCGCTGTAAATTAGATACACTTTAATACTTGACTAAAATAGTCGGGTTTGAGTAAAATGGGTAATGATTAAAACACAGGCGGTCTAATGAAGCTTACAACTAAAGGCCGTTATGCGGTTACTGCGATGTTAGACCTTGCGATTCACGCATCGGACAAGCCCGTGAGTTTGTCGGACATTTCAGAGCGTCAAGTCATTTCATTATCTTACCTTGAGCAGCTTTTTTCTAAGTTGCGCCGTCAGGGTTTGGTGCAAAGTGTGCGGGGCCCTGGTGGTGGCTATTGCCTGAGTCGGGGTGCAGAAATGATTTTTGTGGCGCAGGTCATTGACGCAGTTAATGAAGCTGTTGATGCCACAGGCTGTAGGGGCGCAGAAACATGCCAAGCAGGTAGTCGGTGTTTGACTCATGATTTGTGGACCGATTTGAGTAATCAAATTTACTCATTTTTAAGCAGTGTTAGCTTGGCCAGCTTGGTCAAAGAAGGTGAAGGGAAGGAGCATGCTCAGCGTCAGGTTGGAAAATCTAATGCCGCAGAATTGCTAAATTTTGTAAGCTAGTAACGATTGGCTTACGTGTTTTAAAGATTGACTAATAGCTGTTTCTAACAGTGGAGAATATACATGAAATTGCCTATTTTTTTGGACTATTCAGCAACGACACCTGTAGATCCAAGGGTTGCTAAATTGATGTGTGATTGTTTAACGCAAGAGGGTAACTTTGGTAATCCTGCGTCACGGTCTCACGTGTACGGCTGGCAGGCGGAAGAAGCGGTTGAGAACGCGCGTCGTCAAGTCGCTGATCTGGTTAACGCGGATCCACGAGAAATTGTGTGGACCTCGGGTGCCACTGAGTCAAATAATCTTGCTATTAAGGGTGTGGCGCACTTTTACCATAAAAAAGGCAAGCACATTGTTACCTCTAAAATTGAGCATAAGGCAGTTCTAGACACTTGTCGCCAGCTCGAGCGTGAAGGTTTTGAGGTGACTTATCTAAACCCAACGCCCGATGGTTTAATTAGTGCACAGCAGGTTGCTGATGCCCTGCGCGAAGACACAATATTAGTGTCCTTGATGCATGTTAACAACGAAATTGGAGTGATCACCGATATTGCAGCCATAGCTGAGGTGACGCGCGCCAATAAAGTACTATTCCACGTGGATGCTGCTCAAAGTACTGGCAAGCTAGCCATTGATTTAGTGGCTGCAAAAGTCGACTTAATGTCATTCTCGGCCCATAAGACCTACGGGCCTAAGGGTGTTGGCGCCTTATACGTATGCCGTAAGCCGCGTGTGCGTTTAGAAGCGCAGATACATGGCGGTGGTCATGAGCGCGGCATGCGCTCGGGTACTTTAGCAACTCATCAAATTGTAGGCATGGGTGCTGCTTTTGCCATTGCGCAAGAAGAAATGGCGGCTGATAATGCCCGTATTAAGGTGCTAGCTCAGCGTTTGTGGGATGGTGTTAAGGATATGGAAGAAGTATATATGAACGGCCATGCTACCGAGCGGGTGGCGGGCAATGCCAATATAAGCTTTAACTTTGTAGAAGGTGAGTCTTTGCTCATGTCTTTGCGTGAGTTGGCGGTTTCTTCAGGTTCGGCTTGCACGTCTGCTAGCTTAGAGCCTTCATATGTGTTGCGTGCCTTGGGTATGAATGATGAGCTGGCTCACAGTTCGATTCGTTTTAGCATTGGGCGCTTCACTACCGAAGAAGACATTGATCAAGCCATTGAATTGTCACTTAACGCAGTGACGAAGTTACGCGCGCTATCGCCTTTGTGGGACATGTACAAAGACGGTGTCGATTTGGACTCTGTGCAATGGGCTGCACACTAAGAAGGCGCAGTGATCTGGGCACAGAAGGCGCAGTGATCTGGGCATAGCAAGGCGCAGTGGTTTAGCCACTGCGTGCACATAAAATAGATTTAAAAGGAAAGCAACATGGCATATAGCGAACAGGTTCTTGACCATTATGAAAACCCACGTAACGTGGGAAAAATGGACGAAGCAGATGCTCACGTAGGTACAGGTATGGTTGGAGCACCTGCGTGTGGAGACGTAATGCGCTTACAGATTAAGGTTAATAATGAAGGCGTCATTGAAGATGCTAAGTTTAAAACCTACGGCTGTGGCTCTGCTATCGCGTCAAGTTCATTAGTGACTGAGTGGATGAAGGGTATGACTTTGGATCAAGCTGGTGAGATTCGCAACTCCAATATTTCTGAAGAGTTAGCCTTACCCCCCGTTAAAATCCACTGTTCTGTGCTTGCCGAAGACGCCATCAAAGCCGCCATCGTCAACTATAAGAGCAAGCAATAACGCAGCAGCGTTATTGCATCTATTAAAAGGAACGCATCATGGCCATTACCATTACACAGGCAGCCGCCGACCATGTTACTAACTACTTAGCTAATCGTGGCGAAGGTCAAGGTGTGCGCCTAGGTGTCCGGACGACAGGTTGCTCGGGCATGGCTTACATTTTAGAGTTTGTTGATAAGATCTCTGCAGATGATGCAATTTTTGATAGCAAAGGTGTCAAAGTAGTAATTGATCCAAAAAGCTTGATGTATCTAGATGGTACCGAGCTAGATTATGCCAAAGAAGGTCTTAATGAAGGGTTTCAATTCAACAACCCCAATTCTAAAAGTGAGTGTGGTTGTGGTGAAAGCTTTAACGTTTAGACAGTTTTTGGTGTTGTAGGTTTATGGATATTAGTCAGGATTTTTTTTCTTGTTACGGTTTGTCTTGTGACTTTGCTATAGACCTTGCCGTCTTGCGCCAATCGCACCGTCGCCTTCAGCAGCAGCACCATCCAGACCGTTTTGCATCTGGGTCTGGTAGTGAGCAAAGGCGAGCGGTGCAAATCACCGCCTATTTGAACCAAGCCTACGCAACCTTGAGTGAGCCTTTAAAACGGGGCATTTACCTGCTGCAACTGCAGGGTATGGATCCTTTATCGCCTACCAACACCCAGATGCCCATGGACTTTTTGTTGCAGCAAATTGAGCTGCGAGAATGCTTAGAAGACCTGCATCAGGCTCAAGACCTAGAAGCCGAGATTGACGCCATGGCAACTCAGTTGCGTGATCAGGCTAACCAATTAGAAATTGATTTCTCCCAGGCTTATACTGCGTTAGATTTTTTAACTGCAGAAACGGCAGTGCGTAAGCTTCAATTTATCGTTAAGTTACAGCAGCAATTAAGCGCCCTTGAAGGCGCCTTGCTCGATTAAGGAATATATACATGGCATTGTTGCAAATTGCAGAGCCCGGTCAAAGCGCCAAACCTCATGAACGCAAACTTGCTGTCGGTATAGACCTCGGTACCACTCATTCGTTAGTGGCCAGTGTTCGTAGTGGGCAAGTGGAAACCTTATCCAATAGCCGGGGTGAACACCTGCTGCCTTCGGTGGTGCGTTATTTGGCCGATGAATCGCCTCAAGTTGGCCTCAAGGCTCAAGCTCATTTAGTGGATGATGCCGCTAATACGGTGATGTCCGTTAAGCGTTTAATGGGCCGTGGCATTGAAGACGTAAAGCGTCTTGGCGAAAACATGCCTTACTTTTTTGAGGCCTGCGATCAGGGCATGCCGCTCATTAATACCGTCTCAGGACCTAAGAGTCCAGTGCAGGTATCCGCTGATATTTTACGTGCCTTGGTGCAGCGAGGCGAGAGTAGTTTGGGGGGTGAGTTGGTGGGCGCAGTGATTACCGTGCCGGCTTATTTTGATGATGCTCAGCGTCAGGCGACTAAAGATGCGGCTCAATTAGCCGGCATTAAAGTGTTACGTTTATTGAATGAGCCCACAGCCGCAGCAGTGGCTTATGGTTTGGAGCAGGATGAGCAAGAGCAAGGCACTATCGCAGTGTTCGATCTGGGCGGTGGTACCTTTGATATCTCTATCTTGCGTATGGAGCAGGGTGTTTTTGAAGTGTTGGCCACGGGTGGTGATTCAGCCTTAGGGGGTGATGATTTTGATCATGCCCTGGCGGAGTGGATGCATCAAGAGCGCCAGATACCGGCTCAGTTAGATCTCGCCCAGCAGCGTTTTTTGCTGCGCATGGCTCGTGTGGGCAAAGAACTGCTCAGTGAAGTGTCCACTACTCAGTTATCCTTTGAGGGCTGGCCAGGGGATGCACATTATGCAGATCTAGAGTTAACTCGTGAGCAGATGAACCTGTTATTAGACCCTATTATTAGTCAGGCCATCAAAGCAACAAAGCGCACCTTGCGTGATGCTAAAGTGAGTGTTGATGGTATTTCTCAGGTGGTCATGGTGGGTGGATCAACCCGTAGTTTGAGGGTTCAAGAAAGGGTCACCGAATTATTTCAGCAACAGCTGCTAACTAACATTGATCCAGATCGCGTCGTGGCCTTGGGCGCTGCGCGTCAGGCAGACGTTCTTGCAGGTAACCAAAGTGGTGAAGAGCTATTGTTGCTTGATGTGCTGCCCTTGTCGTTAGGTTTGGAAACTATGGGTGGTTTAGTGGAGCGGGTCATTGATCGTAACACGCCTATTCCTGTAGCCCGGGCACAAGAATTTACCACCTATCAGGACGGTCAAACAGCCATTGCTGTGCATGTATTGCAAGGTGAGCGGGAACTGGTGCAGGACTGCCGTTCCTTGTCTCGCTTTGAGCTGCGTGGCATTCCGCCGATGGCGGCTGGGGCTGCCAAGATTAGAGTGACATTTCAGGTCGATGCAGATGGCTTACTTGAAGTGAGCGCTCATGAGCTCACTTCGGGTGTGGCGGCATCGGTGCAAGTGAAACCTTCCTTTGGCTTGTCTGATCTGCAGATTGCAGACATGATTAAAGCCAGCTGGAGTAATGTTGATGAAGACCGTGGTGCTCGAAGTCTGCGCGAACAGCAAGTGGAGGCCGATCGGCTTTTAGAGGCCGTTGCCATCGCGCTTACAGCAGATGGAGAACGCTTGCTCACAGACCAAGAGCAACAGGTTATCGTTAACCAAATGGAACAGTTGGTGACGGTGCGCAATGGTGAAGACCATCATGCGATTGCTAAACAAATTGAAATTATGGCTAAGGCCAGTAATGCCTACGCTGCTATGCGTATGGATGACAGTATTAAACGTGCCCTTGCGGGCAAGTCTGTGGATCAGTTGTAGCACAACTGGCCATAATCTTCGTGAGCTTAGGAGCTAACTTAAATGCCACAAATTATTATTTTGCCCCATGCCGAGCTGTGTCCAGAAGGACAGGTGTTTGAGGCGTCTGCCGGGCAGACTATTTTAGATGCCGCTAAAGCTAACGGTATTGATATTGAGCACGCCTGTGAAAAGTCGTGTGCCTGCACCACCTGCCACGTTGTGGTGCGTGAAGGATTTGACTCAATGATTGATTCAGACGAATTAGAAGATGACATGTTGGATAAGGCTTGGGGTTTGGAGCCAGATTCTAGGCTCAGTTGTCAGGCCGTTATTGCGGAAGACAATTTAGTTGTGGAAATTCCAAAGTACACCATTAACATTGTGTCAGAAGCGCATTAAGACCAATAGCCGCCTTGGGAGGTTAGTATGAGTATGTTATGGACCGATACGCTAGATATTGCGATCGAATTATATGAAGCCCATCCAGACGTGGATCCGCGCTTGGTGAGGTTCACCGACTTGATGGAATGGGTCTTAGCCCTGCCAGATTTTGAGGATGATCCAAAACGCTGTGGCGAAATGATTTTGGAAGCTATTCAGGCGGCATGGATTGCTGAACTGGATTAGTGATAACAAGTCTATTAAAGAAGTACAAAACAGCGTATGATTACGCGGTCAAAATTCTCGTACCTGTGAGTACGTTTTTACTTTTTTAATATCAGCCCATTTAATGGGTCCCACTGTTTGGAGAATACCATGGCGGTAGAACGCACTCTTTCGATCATCAAACCTGATGCTGTAGCAAAAAATGTTATCGGTGCAATTGTTTCTCGGTTTGAAACGAATGGCCTTAAAGTTGTTAGTATGCAAATGAAGCAGTTATCTGAAGCTGAAGCCCAAGGCTTCTACGCTGAGCATAGCGAACGCCCCTTCTTTGGCCACTTGGTTTCTTTCATGACTTCTGGCCCTGTGGTTGTACAGGTGCTTGAAGGTGAAGGCGCGGTTAACAAGAACCGTGATCTAATGGGCGCAACTAACCCAAAAGAAGCGGCCCAAGGCACCATTCGTTGTGATTTTGCAGAATCGATCGATGCCAACGCCGTGCATGGATCTGACTCTACTGTGTCAGCCGCCAGAGAAATTGCCTATTTCTTCGGTAGCTAATCGCTGTAGGTTAACGTAGGCTGGTATCGCTAGGTGTTTTTTAGCCGCGATAACAGGCTGCAACGTGCGGCGTTCCTAGTGAACGCCGCATTGCGTTTAGACCAAATGAATGGTTGCGCAAAACAATGTATTACTCACAGGTCCTAAAATGTCCGAAGTCAGCACCAAAATGAATATTCTGGGTTTTTCCCAAGCCCAAATGGAAGCCTTTTTCAAAACCATGGATGAGCCCAAGTTTCGTGCCATCCAGGTGATGAAGTGGATCCATCAGTTTGGTGCAGATGACTTTGAAAGTATGACCAATGTGAGCAAAAAGTTGCGTGAGAAACTCACTTTGTGTGCTGAAATAGTAGAGCCTGAAGTAATTTACCGTGGCGATTCTAAAGACGGTACTCGTAAGTGGGTGATCGGTGTGTCGGGTGGCAATAAGGTTGAGATGGTGCTTATTCCAGAGGGTGACCGAGCCACCTTATGTGTGTCATCTCAAGTGGGTTGTGCTTTGGATTGTAGTTTTTGCTCTACGGGCAAGCAAGGCTTTAACCGCAATTTAACGGCGGCTGAGATTATTGGCCAACTGCGTATCGCTATTAAATCGTTTGGCCCTGTCGACCCAAACGGACCACGCAGAGTGAGTAATGTGGTGTTTATGGGTATGGGTGAGCCGCTGCTTAACTTTGATAGTGTGACGCCTGCCATTGCTCTGATGATGGACGATAATGCTTATAATCTTTCCAAGCGTCGGGTCACTCTAAGTACGGCGGGAGTGGTGCCAGCTATAGACCGCTTAAGCCAGATTACTGATGTGTCACTTGCTATATCCTTACACGCACCTAATGACTTGCTCCGCAACGAGCTAGTACCCGTGAATAAAAAGTACAATATTGAGGCTTTGTTAGATGCGTGCAACCGTTATTTAGATAATCTAAGTGATAAACGGGTGATTACCATGGAATACACCATGATGGACGGCATTAACGATCAGCCTAAGCATGCCAGAGAGTTAGCCCAAGTTCTGCAACGGGTGCCTTGCAAGCTCAATCTTATTCCTTTTAATCCATTTCCAGGTTCAGATTATCGTCGCAGCCCAAGGCCACAAATTGAGGCTTTTCAACGCATTATGGCTAAATCTGGAATAATTACTACCATCAGATCAACGCGTGGAGATGACATTGATGCAGCGTGTGGTCAGTTGGTTGGGCAGGTTAAGGACCGGACCCGCCGCAGTGCAGCGCATGCTGCACGTATTGAAGCAACACAGATTTAACCAAGCAACTTAACAAAGACGCTACTAAAGGAACTTACCTAGACTGGAAGTGTCCAAAAATGGGCGTTATGATGTGTCTACAAGAGACCATACCCGGGGTTGATTAAAATTAATTCAGCCTCGAATAACAAAAAAGGATTTGATAGTGAGTGATGTTGAACTATTAAGTATGCAGGACCAGCCGGAGTTAGATGGTCAGTTACCTGGCTTTCCTGGTTATCTATTGCGACAGGCTCGTGAAGAGCAGGGTATTTCGCAAAAGGAAGCTGCGCGTGATTTACATTTAACATCAAATGTTATTAATGCCCTTGAAGAAGATAACTTTGAATCGATTCGAAGCTTTCTGTTTGCTCGAGGGTATATCCGCTCTTATGCGCGTCATTTGGGCTTGGATGGACAGGCCTTGGTGGCCGAGTTTGACGCCGTTTATGGTGTGCCAGACCATAGTAGTAAACCGATGTTAGGTATCAATCATGTGGGCCAACAAAGTAAGCCTGGCGACACGTGGGTTAAGTTTATTTCAATTGTGTTTGTTATAGGTTTGCTCGTGGCATCAGTGGTTTGGTGGCAAACTCAAAATGGCGGTTCAATGCTGCAGCGACTCAATAATGTATCTTTGCAAAGCCTCTCTACAGAGACCGTGATTGAAGACATTGATGACATTGACGCCTCGAGTGTGGAAGTAACCCAACTGAGCCTCAGCGAGAGTGAGGTCAGTGCAACGGCATCCGCAGAGCAAGCGTCAGTTGCAGTCGAGTCGAATGTGCAAATCAGCAACCCCTTAGTCGTGGCTGCAGTGCCTGAAGTACTGGTGGTGACAGAGGCCGTTAACGAGCAAGTGATAGCAGCAGTGACTGAGCCTGAAGTTGAGGTCACTGTGGCAGTGGATAATACCAACCAACAAGACGCATTGGTGACTGAAGACACCCTTGTACTGGCGGCCGATCAAGCCGTGCTCAGCATGGTCTTTGCTAAAGATTGTTGGGTAGAGGTTAAGGACGGCAATGGTAAAATGATACTGTCAGACCTCTACTCTGCCGGTGACAGCATTGAGCAGGTGGTCACAGCGCCAATAGAAGTGTTGTTAGGGCGCTCTTCTGGTGTGACTCTGATGACGTTTAATGATGAAACCATCGACTTGAAGCCACACACCAGAAAGGACATTGCGCGTCTTACTTTGAATAAATAGATTGGTCTTAGTCAGCGACACCTCCCCCATTAAATAAGGAACACATTTTGGCGTCCATAAAAGCCATTCGCGGCATGCATGACATCCTGCCATCCCAAACGCCTTTGTGGCAATTTTTTGAAGCCCAGGTCAAGTTGATTTTTGACCAGTATGGCTATCAAGAAATTCGTATGCCTATCGCTGAAAAAACCGATTTATTCTGTCGCTCAATCGGTGAAGCCACTGATGTGGTCGAGAAGGAGATGTATACCTTTGCCGATCGTAACGGTGACCCTATGACTTTAAGGCCAGAAGGCACCGCCTCCTGTGTGCGGGCTGCTCAAGAGCATGGGTTAACTTATAACCAAGTGCAGCGTTTGTGGTATCACGGCCCTATGTTTCGTTACGAACGCCCACAAAAAGGCCGTCAGCGACAGTTCCATCAGTTTGGTGCAGAAGTGTATGGTATAGATGGCCCAGATGTTGATGCCGAACTGATTATAATGACAGCTCGTTTGTGGCGTCAGCTGGGTTTACAAGATGCGGTGACCTTGCAGTTGAATACCTTGGGAAGCTCTGCTGCTCGAGCAGCCTATCGAACTGATCTAGTGACGTTTTTAGAGGCTAATATGCACCTGCTCGACGCTGACAGTCAGCGTCGAACAGGCACCAACCCATTGAGAGTGTTGGATAGTAAGGATGCCAATACCCAGGCTTTGCTTAATGACGCACCCGATTTTTATGCCTACTTGGATGATGAGTCTCGGCTGCATTTTGAGCGCCTGTGTGAGCTGTTAGATGCTGCAGGTATTAGTTACCAAATCAACCCACGTTTAGTGAGGGGTTTAGATTACTACTGTAAAACAGTGTTTGAGTGGGTGACTGATAAGTTGGGTGCCCAAGGCACCGTATGTGGCGGTGGTCGTTACGATGGTATGATCGAGCAGTTGGGTGGCAAGCCCACTCCAGCGGTAGGTTGGGCCATGGGTGTGGAGCGCATGATTTTGTTGTTACAAGAAATGCAGCAGGAACCTGCGGGTCTTGACCAGCAAGCGGATGTGTATCTAGCTCATCTGGGTGATGCTGCCAGTATGCGCACCATGCAATTGGCGGAACAATTACGTACTGATATCGCTGGGTTACGCTTATTGTGGCACTGTGGTGGTGGTAGTCTCAAGAATCAAATGAAAAAAGCTGATCGTTGTGGTGCTAAACTAGTACTGATCATGGGTGCAGATGAGTTGGCCCAAGGTGAGATCCAGATTAAGCCCTTACAGGGGCAGGGCGAACAGCAGAGCATATCTCTAGATCAAGTATCAGCGCATGTCGCTGCACTTATTTAATAATTACTACAAGCAGTTTAAAGGAGTTTTTGGTTGTGGCCGAAATGAAGACAGAAGAAGAACAGGTAGAAGCACTTAAGCGTTGGTGGCAGGAAAATGGTAAGTCGTTAGTACTTACCATCGCCGTTTCTATAGGTGGTGTATTAAGTTGGAATGCTTATCAGGACCATGAGACCAATCAGGCAGAAACAGCCAGTGTATACTTTCAGCAGCTAATGAATAGTGCTCCGGCAGGTCAGTTGAGCGAAAGCCAAATAGCCGAGGTGCGGTATAACAGTGAGCTGCTTAAAACAGAATTTGATACCAGCACTTATGCTCAATTTGGAGCCCTGATGCTTGCCCGTGTTGAGGTGCAAGAGGGTGATTTGACAGCCGCTGCAGCACAACTGCAGTGGGTGCTGGAGCAGCAAGGCGACGCCGAAATCAATGCTTTAGCCACCATTCGTTTGGCTAAACTACTGGGTGCACAAGGCCAATATGACAGCGCCTTAGACTTACTAGTGGATGGTGATGACGCATGGCAGTTGGGTCGCTTAGAAGTGCGTGGTGACTTATTGGTTGCGCAAGGTGAATTAGATGCCGCACGTGCAGCTTATGAAAAGGCTTCTGTATTGGCTGATGCCAGTGGTGCCAGTAATCCACTGTTAGGCCTGAAGTTAGATAACCTTGCTCAGTAGGGTTGCTGAGCTTCGAGGGCGTTAAATAATGACCCGCATAGGAATTGTTAATATGCTTGCTAGATCGTTAAAGCTATCAATTATCTGTTTGGCGTTGATAGCTGTCGGTGCGTGTTCGTCATCTGGCATTAAGCAACCCGAGCCTGCCACTTTAAGTGAATTTAAACAGCAGCGCCAGCTGGTTCAGCATTGGTCTGTGTCGGTGGGCAATGGCGATAACAAAGCCACTTCAGTGATTCAACCTGCGTTATCAGAAAGTGCTATATTTGCCGCAGCGGGGCAGCAGTTGGGGTCTTTTAATTTAGACACGGGCGAACTGAACTGGGGTATAGAGCTTGCAGAAGCGGTGAGTGCTGGCGTGGGTCAAATAAACCAAAAATTATTTGTAGCCACTGAAAACGGTAAATTAATTGCTGTGAACAGTACTGATGGATCGATATTGTGGCAAATGAATACCTCTAGTGAGGCTTTAGCGGCGCCACAAGCCAATAGCGAAATTGTGGTGGTGCAAACTGTTGATGGAAAGGTGAGCGCTTACGCCATTGAAGATGGCAAGTTTCAGTGGTCTTACACAGCAAATTTACCCAGTTTAACTTTACGTGGCACCAGCACGCCGCTCATTAACGAAAGTTATACCTACGCAGGGTTTGCTAACGGCAAACTAGTTGCCTTGGATAACCAATTGGGTAGTGTGGTTTGGCAAAAGAGTATTGGTGCAGCACAAGGTCGTTCAGAAATTGAGCGCCTAGTGGATGTGGATGGTGCCCTAACTTTGGTGGATAACCTGCTTTATGTGTCGAGCTATGAGGGTAAGATTGCCGCCATTGACGCCTTAACAGGTGCGGTCATCTGGCAGCAGCCAGTCTCCAGTCTTAGTGGTACCACCTTGGTGGGCGACGCTATTTTGGTGGTTGATGCGCAGGACACTGTGATGGCATATGATCGCCTGCGCGGCCATGTGCTGTGGCAGAATGCCAGCCTTGAGTATCGCGCTTTGTCGGCTCCTATGGGCTTAGATGCTCAAGCCTTGGTCGTTGATGTGGAAGGTTATGCGCACGTGTTGCAGCTCAGTAATGGTGAGTTTTTAGGTCGTCAAAAAATGCCTTTCAAAGGCACTCGTCTTGGCAGCATACGCTACCAAGATAATATTTTCTTACTCAGTCTGGATGGGCGTCTTATGCGTCTAGGCTTGAAATAATTGGTTTATTTATGAATCCCGTAATTGCCCTTGTTGGGCGTCCTAATGTGGGCAAGTCCACGCTTTTTAATCGCTTAACCCGCTCCCGCGATGCTTTAGTAGCCGATTTCCCCGGCCTCACCCGTGACCGGAAATATGGTGAGGGTAAGACTGAAGAGAGAGACTATATTGTTATTGATACTGGCGGTATCAGTGGTGATGAGGCAGGTATTGATCAGGTGATGGCAGAGCAGTCTTTACTGGCTATTGATGAAGCTGATGCAGTATTATTTTTAGTGGATGGTAAGGCGGGGTTGAACCCGTCTGACGAACTGATCGCCGATCACTTGCGACGCTGTGATAAGCCTTGCTATTTGGTGGTTAACAAAACCGATGGAGTTGACGCCGATGTAGCCATGGGCGACTTTTATGGCTTAGGTCTTGAGGGTCTGCCTCGGGCGATTGCTGCATCCCACGGCCGTGGTGTGAGTCAACTCATTGAAGATGTATTGGCGCCTTTTCCAGAAGATGAAGGCTTCCCATCAGAAACTGAGGGAGGTATTCGCATTGGTGTAGTGGGTCGGCCAAACGTAGGCAAGTCTACTTTGGTTAACCGCATGCTGGGCGAAGATCGTGTAGTCGTGTTTGATGAAGCGGGTACCACTCGAGACAGTATTTACATCCCTTATCGCCGTAATGATAAGCCCTATACCTTAATTGATACTGCAGGTGTGCGCCGTCGTCGCAGCGTCAAAGAGACAGTGGAAAAGTTTTCCATCGTTAAGACCCTACAGGCGATTAAAGATGCCCACGTAGTGGTGTTAGTGGTTGATGCCCACGAAGGTCTAACTGAGCAAGATATGCATTTGTTAGGCTTTGTGATTGATGCTGGCCGCGCCTTAGTGATTGCGGTCAATAAGTGGGATGGAATGACGGTTGATGACAAGGCCCATGTGAAGCACGAGTTGCAGGCCCGCTTGGAGTTTGCAAAATTTGCCCGCATACACTTTATCTCAGCCTTACATGGCTCGGGTGTGGGTGACTTATACCAGTCCGTTGAAGAGGCTCATGCTTGCGCCTTTACTAAGTGGAGCACTAATAAGCTAACCACTTTGCTTGAAGATGCCATACTAGACCATCAGCCACCCTTGGTGCATGGTCGCCGAATTAAATTACGTTATGCTCACTTGGGTGGTTCCAACCCGCCATTATTTATTGTGCATGGCAACCAAACTAATGCCTTGCCAACGACCTACAAGCGTTATTTGGAAAACAAGTTTATTAAGGTGCTTAAAATTCGGGGCACGCCGGTACGTTTTGAGTTTCGCACCAGTGATAACCCGTTTGATGGTAAAAAGAACCAGTTGTCGCAGCGCCAAATTACTAAAAAACAGCGCCTAGTCAAGCACGTTAATAAAGCGAAGAAAAAGGCCAAAAAGAAGTAATGTTTAAGGTCACTGCCATGAGTGTGCTGTGCCTCATCATTGCGAAGAGCGCAGCAATGCGGCATTACCCATGTCATTGACTGGCCTCAATCAATTATTACACCTGCTGGCTGATGGTCAGTTTCACTCCGGTACTGCCTTGGGGCACCATCTTAGTATGAGCCGGGCTGCAGTATGGAAGCAGCTCAAAGGGGTTGAAGCCTTAGGGGTAAAGTTACATCGCGTGCGGGGCCGCGGCTACCGCATTTCTGGTGGCCTTGATTTGCTCGATGTAGAGGCCATACAGCGCCAACTGCCCGTATTAGATCCGGTGTTTAATGTGCAATTGCACATGTCCCTACCTTCCACCAATGAAACCTTAATGCAGCGTCAGCAACAGCAGTCCGTTCATGGAGAGGTGGTGCTAGCGGAAGTGCAAACCTCTGGCCGTGGGCGATTGGGCCGTCAATGGCAGTCGCCGTTTGGGCAAAACATTGCCTTATCGTTAGGCTGGCACTTTGCTGGCGGTGCAGCTGCGCTAGAAGGGCTGAGCCTGTTAGTGGGTTTGGCGCTCACCCAAGCCCTAAAAGACCTAGGGGTGCAAAACATTCAGCTTAAGTGGCCTAATGACGTGTTGGTTGACGGTAAAAAGCTGGCTGGTATATTGTTAGAAATGCGCGGCGATGCGTCAGGTCCCTGCCATGTGGTCATTGGCCTTGGTCTCAATGTGCATTTAATTCATGACGAGGTGATCGACCAGCCATGGGTGAGTTTGGCGCAGCTTGGCTATCGCTTAAGTCGTAATGACATAGTGGCGCAAATACTGTTGCGGTTGAGTCAGTACTTGCAGCGTTTTGTGCACTATGGTTTTGCGGCGATGCGGGATGAGTGGCAAGAGCACCACTATTATCAGGATCAAAAAGTTCAATTGTTGTTGCCAGGCAAAACTATAGAGGGTGTTTGCCGAGGTGTTAACTTGGTGGGTGCGTTAATGATAGAGCGCGATGGTGTGGTGACAGCCTACAGTGGTGGTGAAATTAGTTTACGACCTGCGCCAGCACTTAAAGAGACCTCATCTGCGCCAGCACTTAAAGAGACCTCGCCTGCGCCAGTGCCTAAAAAGGTGTCAGCGTGACTGACTTATTGGTAGATTGTGGCAATACTCGGCTTAAGTGGCGCTCGCAAAAACAAGGTGTCGTGCAATCTTCTGGGGCGATGTTGGTGAGTGATGTTAACCTAGCTCAATTACAAGCAAGTTTGCCCAACACGGTGAGTAACTTATATTGGGCTAGTGTGGCGGGTGATGACTTGGGCCTTTGTTTAGCCGCTTGGGCGCAGCAAAACCACACTGGGTGTCGGCAAATCACCACGCAAGACTATTTTCACGACCTGAGTAACGGTTATCAACACCCTCAGCAGCTTGGAGTGGATCGGTGGCTGGCCATGGTGGCAGCAAGGCAGCACACCCGCAAGGCGGTGTGTGTGGTTGATTTTGGCAGCGCCATCACCTTTGACTATGTGAATGCACAAGGCCAGCATGAGGGTAGCTATATCATGCCTGGTGCGCGACTCATGTCACAAGCCCTCAGCCGCGATACGGCACACATTAAAGTGGCTCATAAAACCCTGGCACAGGTTGAGCCCGGCACGGGTACTACCCAAGCTGTATTAGCAGGTTGTTATCAAATGACCCATCATGGTGCCAGTGGTTTAGTCCAAGTGGCCCAGACGCGGGGCTACCAAATACTCTTGTGTGGCGGTGATGGACTGGCCTTTGCCAATGAACTTGGCCTACCTTATATAGAGGAATTGGTGTTGGATGGCTTGGCGCAGGTGGCTGGTTTGCATAAACAATGAAAAACCTTAATAAAATCATCATTGATGCTTGCATCCTACTAATTCGTTCAGTATTATACGCACCTCCTGAGTTCAGGGGCACAGGCAATTTAGCCGGTATAGCTCAGTCGGTAGAGCAACTGACTTGTAATCAGTAGGTCCGGGGTTCGACTCCTCGTGCCGGCACCAGTTCCTGATAAAGAATACTTAGGTGGGATTCCCGAGCGGCCAAAGGGATCAGACTGTAAATCTGACGCGTAAGCTTCGGTGGTTCGAATCCACCTCCCACCACCATTCTTTGCGGGTATGGTATAATGGCTATTACTGCAGCCTTCCAAGCTGTAGATGCGGGTTCGATTCCCGCTACCCGCTCCACATTGAGCAAGGTTCGCTGAGTTGAGTGAATTGTTTTGAAGGCTATTTAGAGCCAGTTTAGTGCGTTATAAGCTCTAGTAGCTCAGGGGTAGAGCGCACCCTTGGTAAGGGTGAGGTCGGCGGTTCAATTCCGCCCTAGAGCTCCATTGTCATCATCGACAGCGGAGCACAGTATATTTTGAAGGGTAGATATAGCAATGTATCTACCCTTCTTGTTATCTGCAGTTTGCCCAATAAGTGGGCATGCTTGCATTTTTTAACTTAGCGCGGCTTACTGGCCGCCCATTGTCGGAGGCTATCATGGCTAAGGAAAAGTTTGAAAGAAATAAGCCGCACGTAAACGTCGGCACTATTGGTCACGTTGACCACGGTAAAACTACATTAACAGCTGCATTGACTCGCGTTTGTGCAGAAGCTTTTGGTGGA
>Ga0209712_10000970_pt1 | contig 24703 bp, 28 predicted proteins | sample ArcOceMetagenome_FD_187443 | JGI IMG/M metagenome (GOLD analysis project Ga0209712, IMG submission 187443) | Marine eukaryotic phytoplankton communities from Arctic Ocean - Arctic Ocean - Greenland ARC118M Metagenome (SPAdes) (version 2) | ecosystem: Environmental > Aquatic > Marine > Oceanic...
TACCCCATTAATTTCTAATCCAGGAACACCTTTAGTAGCATAACCAAAAACGTTTACCGACTTAACCCCTTTCGAGGTTGTAATATAAGATCTTATTTGTGTTTCCATAAACTCTCCTTTGCTTAAAGATTAAGCAAAGACGTGATAAAGCTCGGTTTCATAAGCTCATGAAAAGATTGGTTTCATTTTTGAATTTTACTCATTGAGTTTTAGGTAAGAGTCATCTTTTGGTGTGAAGTAACAGTTAAGTACTTTTATTCCTGCAGAGTTATCGAAAGATTTAGAATGATGTGATAGCCTAAGCCTTGCTGCAAGTTTCTCTTGAAGCTTAAAGCAGCCGATCTCTGTATCACTGCAAAGAGACTCTCCTTTATAGCAGCCATATTTCAAAATAACTTTTTTAGCGCTCTTGCAAAGAACAACTTTTTTTTCTAAATTTACGATTCCTCTTATATAATAAGGATCATGGGCCATTTTTTTATAACAAAATTTACCAACGTTAATGCCTGTACCCATGCAATCAAGAGATGATATGGATTTAACTTCAATTAGTTCAGAAACTCTTTTGGTCATTTCAAGACAAACTTCTTGAAAAGAAAATTCGGTGTTTTTAATGAGTGAGACTTCATCTTTTAAGATCTTGGCCATGGCCAAATTGGAGAATAAAAAAAGGCACGCCATAAGACGTGCCATATTTAAATTTTTAATGATTAACCTGGGAAAAGTCCTCTTAGTTTCATTGCTGCTTCTAGTTTTGCTAGAGCTGCTATCAGTGCTGCTTTTTTCATATCAACTTTATAATGATTATGTTTTTTAACAACATCATCAAAGGCTTCTTTTAGAATTCTATGGAGTTTTTTATTTACTTCATCTTCATCCCAGAAAAAGTTTGCTAATCCTTGTACCCACTCAAAGTATGAAACAATAACACCACCGGCGTTAGCAAGAATATCTGGAATAATAAATACACCTTTATCAGATAGGTAAGTAACAGCTTCTTTTGTTAAAGGTCCATTGGCACCCTCAGCAATAAGTTTAGCTTTTACTGTTTTCATATTTTTCTCAGTAATAACACCATCAATCGCTGCTGGAATTAAAATATCTACATCTAATGCTAATAATTCATCGTTTGATATACATTTAATTTCTGGATAATCTTGAAGAACGTTTCCTCTTTTAACCCAGTCAACTAGCTTTGCTACATTCAATCCACTTGCATCATGAACCCCACCAGAAATATCTGATACAGCGACAATTTTTGCACCTTGTTCAGCTAAATCTTCAGCTGCAGGAGTACCAACTTTACCGAAACCATGAATAGCAACTGTAGTATTAAAATCAATTTTTTTATCCATATAATCATACGCAAAATTTATACAATAAACTGCACCACGACCAGTAGCTGCTGCACGACCTAAAGATCCACCAACAGAAATTGGCTTACCAGTAACAACTCCATGAGCTGCATAACCGTTTATCTGTGAATATGTATCCATAAACCAGGCCATAGTCTGTGAGTCTGTCCCAATATCTGGAGCAGGAATATCTTTAGTTGGGCCAATAAAAGGTCCAATCTCAGTTGCATATCTTCTTGTTAAAGCTTGAAGTTCTTGTCTAGATAACTCTCTTGGATCAACTTTGATTCCACCCTTTGCACCACCTAAAGGAAGCCCCACAAGAGCACATTTAAAAGTCATAAGCATAGCAAGAGCTGTTGTTTCTGATAGATCTACATCTGGATGATAGCGTAACCCACCTTTACCGGGTCCTAAAGTCATATTGTGTTGAACACGATAGCCTTCAAAGGTTTTTACCGAACCATCGTCTAGACGAATTGGAATAGAAACTTGAATTGCTCTTTTTGGGTATTTTAATCTTTCTACGATATTTGGATCTGCGCCCATTGCTTCAGCGGCTTTTTCTAATTGTGATAGAGCGTCCTTATATAATGGACTGTGATATAAACTCATAAACTTCTCCGTATTTAAATAACTAGTTTAATTTATTATAATGAAAACTAGAAATTTTTATCACGGTAGGAATTAAAATCCCATCCCAAAGTTAAAAGAAAGAATATTATTTTCACTAAGACCAGATGTTTGCATATTATCAAAGTCTGTACCGATTTTTTCATGTGTTAGACGCGCAGACCAATGAGTTGTTATTTTCTGATCGACTGCGGCCAGCACCCTATTTTGTTCGATGTAATAATTCACTAAAGCACTTGTACCAGTGGCTTTAAATGATTTGTTCATATTTATCTCTTGGTTACCATTAATTCCAACCCAAGCTCTCACATCAATGAATTTACTTTTTAATCGAATCTTTACCATTCCCATCTCTAATCTTGGTTGAATATCAAACTTAAATTTTTGTCCAGCAACCTTTACTGTTTCAGTCGCCTTTAGGATCTTGCGGCCTTTACTTCTTTTAGCTTTTACAATGAAATCTGAGCGCTGCTCATTATTTTTAATTGAGTCAATTTCATCATTTGCTGTCCACTGTCTTGTGATACCTTGTAATGTTTCATTGTTATTTCTTTCTACATCTTTTTGAATAAATCTTAGGTAGTTTCTATGGAAGAACCTTTCTTTTTCTTCGACAGTTGGTAGTTCGATAAAGCCCGCATCTTCAAGACCATAGTCTTGTGCGTACTGCTCTTGAACTATCCAGTTCTCTAATCTTTGTCTAGAAGCTCTAAATTTTGCTCTGTGTTTTTCGTTGAATTCTTCATAGAAGTTTCTTTCTATAATCATAGGTACAACAATCAAATCATCGTCAGGGACGAAGTTGGCGGGCTTACGTGCCACCAAAGAATCATTAGAAAATACATTTGTCGAAGTGATCAAAAGTAATACAGCACCTAAATACTGTCTAACTTTTAAGCATTCTTGAATGGCTTTATTAATGTTAACCCCCTGTAATTAGGTTCTCACGCCTAATTGTCTCTCTCTTGTACATATTATATTGCGAAGGGCGTGCCAGTTTATGGCAAAAGGGAATTTCTTTGAGTTTAAACTAGATTATTTATGGCGTTGAGAACTTCTATTTGAACATCAGTAGTATCATCTAAATCTGAATGATCTTCAGGTCTTAAATAGTTTTCAACTTTTGTTCGTTTGTAGTTGGTTGCTATATTTGGTCCATCATCAAACCATCCATTATCTGCAGTTAAGAAGTTTAAATTCTTAGAAACATTCTGAGGAATAAAATCGTTATTTGTACCAACAGAGTTCATTGTAACTAACAGATCAATAGTTCTAAAACCATTTTCAACAGTATTTAATTCCTGTGAGACTTCAACGGCCGTATCTGCTCCAAATCCATGTCCAACTAAAATGACAGGTTGGTTTCTATTTCTCATCTTTATCTGATCTATCATTTCATTTTTTTGATCCCAGTCGTAATATCGACCTTCGTCAACTGCTTCAGTCATCTGCTTTAAACCATTACCCAAAAAATTTGCATCAAATAAACTTACTCCACCGATAAAAAAGACAGCTGGTTTATTAATTTCTTTTACTTCTTTTTTAGTAGCTACTTCTTTAGCTTTTTTGGCAGTGTCTATATTGTCGGCCTTATCAAGAACTTCTTTTGCTACATCCGTTAAATCTGGTGTGTCTGGTAAATCAGGAATAGAAACTTTTGCGCTACTAGAAGTAGAGGGTGAACTTGGTTGTGCTTCATTAGGCACAGGATTCTTTATATCTTTACTAAGCTCTTTTGCTTTATCTGAAAGTTTTAATTTGAAGTCAGGATGTCCGGGTGGAAGAACTCCTCCGTCTGTTTTAATTTTAGCTTTAATAGCACCAAAAGCATTTCTACCTTTTGTTCCACTAATACTTTTATATGCTGAATTAGAAAGACCTACTTTATCCATAATACTAATTATATAGGACAAAGTAGGTCTATTGATATGCGGTAATTTCTTTCTTTTTATGCGTCTAAGTTTTCCATTAGCTTTTTAAGCATTGCTTGAGATTTCTTGTCAAGTTTAATGTCTTTAGATTTAGAAGCGAATTCTTTTAATAAATCTGTTGCAGACTGCTCAGTTGATTTAACTTTAACAAGTTTCTTAGGTGCAGTTTTTCTCTTGGTCTTTACTACTCCACCACCAGCATTTATTTTTCTTTTTAACTGTAATCTTTTTGTAATTGTTCCATCAAGAATTTCAGATTTAAGATTATTTTTTAAGTCTCCACTTTCTAAGGCTTGCCACTCAAGAAGAACATACTTTTCAGAGTTAAACTCTTTAGCTGCTTCTTTAACTGCTTTTGGAAGTTTTGCAATTAATAAACATCTATGAACTTCTGATTTTGAAATACCTAAAGCCGCCTGAATTTTTCTCTCACTTGCTCCAGTTAATTTCTTATAACCAAAAATAGAGTCTGCTTGGTCAATATAATGAAGTTGTTCACGAGCTGAATTTTCAGAAAATTGAATGGCCATTAATTCTTCATCAGTTTTATCTTCTAAGATAAAACAAGGGGCCATAGTCATTTCTTCAATTGTGCTCATTGCTCTAAAACGACGCTCTCCACAGATTAGAACATATTTGTTTCCTTCTCTGTGAATAACTATAGGTTGAATTAGACCGTTTTCTTTAATGTTTGCTGCCAACTCACGAATTGAATCATCATTAAACTTTGTACGAACTTGTTTTCTTACTTCAATTTTATTTAAAGCAATATCATCAAGACGTGCACCTTGAAGTAATTTTTCATCACTTAATTGAAACATCTTTTGATCAAGGTGAGATGTAATATCTTTTATATCCCTGTCTCTTTTTGATACTCTACTTGCAAACTTCTTTGCCATGAATTTTCTCCAATCTTTTTTTAATTACTCTACAAACTAGTTACTAAAGTAGACCTAGTGAATCCCAAAGTTTTCTATAATCTTTTTTACCTTTAGATTTTCTATTCATAAGAAAAACAGGTTTTTTAAGAGAAATAGATTCTTGCATGTCTACTAAGTTTCTAACTGGAGGTGTAACATTAAAAGATTGAGCTAATTCTTCTAGTCTTTGCTTTTCAATATTTCTTCTAGCGTTAACCATTGAAGGAATAATATTAAAGTCTAAACCAGGGTTTTCACTTTCTTTGATAATTTCAAATGTATCCATTAATTCTTCTAAACCATCGATTGAATAATCTTGAGCTTGAGTAGGAATAAGGATTCTATTACTTGCAACTAATGCCATAATCAATTCATCACCTAACATTGGAGGTGTATCAATAACTACATAGTCATATCTATCTGAGATAGCTTCTAATCTTAATTTTAATAATCTTTCTTTTCTTCCTGCAATTTTTCTAACTTCTGCTTCTGAAAGAATTAAAAGTTTTGCAAGATTTGCAAGATGCCTTGAAGATGGAATTACATCTAAGTTCTTATAGAACTCATGCTTCCCTTCACTTTTAACAATAACGTCTTCAGCCTCAACATCACCTATTAACCATTCAGGAATCAATGTTCTTCGAACATTAACACCCAGTGTTGAACTCAGGTTTGCTTGAGAATCTAAATCAACAACAAGAACCTTGTTACCTTCATTAGCTAAGTGCGTTGCAAGTTGATAAGCTTGCATAGTTTTACCTACTCCACCCTTATTATTTGCGATCGTAATAACTTTTGCCATGTGAACTCCCTTTCGGACAAAATACATCTTATATAAAAATTGTAGGGGCAATTAAACACAACGTCAAAGTTAAATCTAAATAAAATCATGGCCTTTGCGCATGGCAAACGGTTGCCCCGACGACAAAAATATGATTTAAAGTAAATCTCTCAAGGATATGATTATGATTAACTTTTATGAAGAACCAGTAGATCACAAACCGGCCATTGCTGAATCAGAAATGTCTGATGAACAAGTTATGGACGAGTTGCATCAAATAAGAAAAGAACTCGGGGACACAGTTGTAGTTCTTGGACATCACTATCAACAAGATGATGTAATCTCTTTAGCAGATAAAACTGGTGACTCTCTTCAATTAGCAAAAGATGCTGCCAACTTAAAAGCAGAATATATTATTTTCTGTGGCGTACATTTTATGGCAGAGACAGCTGATATTTTAACAGCTGATAATCAAAAAGTTATTCTTCCAGATATGAATGCTGGTTGCTCAATGGCAGATATGGCCAATAGAGTTGAGATCGATCGTTGTTGGAGTTACTTAACTAGTCATACAAGCGAAAAAATTATTCCAATCACATATATAAATTGCACTGCTTTATTAAAAGATTTTGTTGGTGCAAATGATGGTGCAATTTGTACTTCTAGTAATGCAAAACAGCTTATTACCTGGGCATTAGAGCAAGGTGAGAAGCTTTTATTTTTTCCAGACCAACATCTTGGTAGAAACACTTGCTATGAGCTAGGAATTTCTTTAGATGAAATGGTTGTCTATAATCCTAATTTACAAAATGGTGGTTTAACCCCAGAACGAATTCAAAAAGCAAAAGTAATTCTTTGGTATGGTTACTGTTCTGTTCATCAAGGTTTTACGCCTGCACAAGTAAAACAAGTTAAAAAAGATTCTCCAGAAACTACGGTAATCGTACATCCTGAATGTAATTTTGAAACAGTTCAAGCAAGTGATGACAGCGGATCAACTTCTTATATCATTAACAAAATTCGAGATGGAGCGCCTGGAACTAAATGGGCAGTAGGAACTGAGATAAACCTAGTTAATAGATTACAAGCACAGTTTCCTGATAAAGTGATTACAAGTCTCTCGCCTTATCAATGTCTTTGTACTACTATGTATCGCGTTAGACCAAGATGGCTTCTCGAGGCCTTTAGATCAATAAAAAGAAATGAACCTATTAATATTATATCAGTACCTAAGTCAGTTCAAGAAAATGCTTTAAAAGCTCTCGATAGAATGTTAAAAATTTCTTAGACACAAATACAAGCATAGAAAGAGAGAAGCATGATTTACGCTGACTACAATGGCTCTGCGCCACTTCACCCTAAAGTTACTGAGTATCTAATAAATAGAATACCAAACGGTCCATATGCCAATCCTAATGCTATTCACAGCATGGGAAGGAAGATGAACTTTGGAATGGAAAAGTGTCGTACTATTTGTGCTAATCTTCTTGGTGCACAAGTAAGTCAGGTGTCTTTTAACTCTGGCGCAAGTGAAGGTATCTCTCATGTATTCCACTCAGTTTTATCTGACAGGAAAGATGGAAAGAATATTATTATCACAAGTGGGATTGAACATTCTGCCGTTTTGAATGCTTGTAGTTACTATAGTGAAAATAGAGGCTACAAAACTCTTGTTGTAGATACTCTTGAAAGTGGTGTTATAGATTTTAAGCACTATACAAAATTAATGAAAGAGCATAAAGGGAAGGTTGCTCTAGTTTCTATCATGGCCGCAAATAATGAAACTGGTGTTATCCAACCTTATAAAGAGATTGCTACTGTTTCAGAAGAAATGGGCTCAGAATTTTTCTGTGATACAACTCAATACGTTGGTAAAACTGAATTTAACTTTAAAGATTCGAATGTGGATTATGCAGTTATTTCGGGACATAAAGTTGGAGCGATAATTGGAAGCGGGATTTTACTAGCTAAAACGAATCACCAAATGAAACCCCTTATTTTTGGAGGAGCAGTTCAAGAGTATGGAATTCGCGGTGGTACACAAAACTATATTGGAGCAGAAACTTTAGCTGTTGCTTTACAAGCCTTTGAATCAGATAAAAAAGAATTAAAGAGAGTAAGTGAATTAAGAGTTCAATTTGAACAAAATATGAAAAAGAAATATCCTGGACTTTATATTGTAGGAGAAAATGCAAATAGACTTGCTAATACTACAATGGTTTCTAATCCTGGAATTCATGGACAAGCTGTCCAAATAGAACTTGAGTCAAATGATATATTTGTAACAACGTCTTCAGCGTGTTCAGATAATGAACCGGTAACTTCGAAAGTTTTAAAATCAATGGGTATTGATGATAAAGTTGGACGTGGTATCATCAGAATTAGTTTTTGTACTGGAACAACAGCGCAAACTTACAAACAGGTTGAAGAGGCGCTTACTAATGCTTACGAAAAGCTTGCTAAAATTCACAGTTACTAATTTAGTACTTACTTCTACAATTTTAATTTCCTGTAGCACAATGAAAAACATGGCCATCAATCAAAAGAAAAATGGTCATGATAGACTGTATACATACCCGATCAAAGCTCCTGTATCCAAAGAACAAGACAAAAGATATAAAAGACTAATCATTCTAGGCATAAATGATTTAAATGGAGAGATCTTCCCGACCACAACCAAAATAGGTCAAAATAGTATCTCCTCTGGTGGTATTACAGGACTTAAATCATATATAAATATTTTTCGCGATGAATTTAAAGACTCAACCCTTCTGCTAGACTCAGGCTCATTCATTAGTAAGAATACGAATCATTCTCGTATGGTTTTCCTTTATGACTATTTAGGAGTTAATGGAGTGAATTTGGGTCTTAATGAATTTACATTGAACGCCAAATCAAAATATCTTCCAAGCTACTTGGGCCAACTATTCAAAAGATCAAAACTTGAAGTTATCTCTAGTAATGTTTTTAATTTAAAAGAAATTCAAAGAGCTAAGTGGAGAAATATTAATCGCAATAAGATTTTTTTAGTCAACGAAGTAAAAGTTGGTGTGCTTGGGATGATTTCTCAAAAGAACGCAAGTTTATACTTCTCTAAAAAGCTAAATGGCTATTATGTACAGAACATGGCAAAGAATATAATAGTAGAAAGTAACTCTCTTAGAAAGCAAGGTGCAGAAGTAATCATTCTAATGGCATCTCACGGTATAGACTGTACTGATATAACTTCAAATAATTTAAACATTGATAAAAGAAAAGTTAATTTTAACACGTATGATATCAGTGGCTGTGAATCAAATGAAAATGAACTCGTAAAAACACTGTCTCTTCTTCCTCCTGGTAAAATTGATTTAGTACTATCAAGCGGAAAGAACTCTAAAGTGAGTAATGTAATACATGATATTCCTGTAATACAAAACTATGGACGTGGTGAGTACTTGTCATGGGCCGAAATATACTTTGATACAAAGTTAAAAAGAGTTGATGCGCAAGATGTATTTGTTCAACAGCCAGTTCAAATTTGTCATCAATTTTTTAAAGAGACAAAAGATTGCTATATTGAGGATTCAGATAAAGTGAATACTGAATTAACTGATATTGTACCTGCAACATTATTTGGAAAAGAAATCAAAATAGAGCCTCTACCTTAATCAAGAAATGGCTTTATTCACACATTAAAATATCATTAACACAAACAACATTTAAACCCTTATTACAAAAGCCCACGGGACTAGCAGAGATGCAATAGTTTGCGGGATTTATTCCACTTGCCAGATATCCTCTAAAACAAGCTGGTTGATTCTTCTGTCCACATTTATTTATACCACAAATTCTCTTTCTTTTAATACCGCACTTACTAGCAACGACTTCGAAGAATCCACCAGTACAATCGGAGCACCTATTCTTTAATACTTCATTACACTCATCATCAATCTCAAAACAAATGGATCCATCCTCAAGTAAGGGTTTAGATTTAGAGTAAGAGACCTTTGAAGCAATTAAAACGCCAGAAACAGAACTCTCAATAATAGATGAGTCTAGAAGCTTTGGGCTCGATTCTTTTATTAAATTTAAAAGTTTGTATTCAAATCTATACTCATCAACTTTCAATTTTAAAACATCTTCATTCAATTCAAAACCAAAGTTTCTGATGTCTTTGATTTGAGCATACCCCGTGTTCGTAATTAATCTTGAACAATTTTCATGTTCGGGATTACGAACAATAGTTAGCTCTCCATCAGATTCATTTTTTGGAATATAGAACTGTATGCAGTCATATGACTTATTAAAATTGGAATCAATAAATTCAACTTCAAATATTGATTGATATGTACCTTTTGGGGAAAGAATTTTCTCTGAACCTTGATAGTGACCGTTAACCCAAGAGATATTACTTGCATAAATCCACCTAGAACTCGTTTTTTCATAGAACTCTCCCGTTGTGACAGCTTGTTTACAACTTATAATTAAAAGAAAAAATAGGATTAGCGATTTAACATACATCTAAATGCAACTCCTATATCTTGAACTTTATCTCTATCCATTATTTTTTTCGAATAGACTTCAATTAGATTTGGATTAGAACCATCAAAAGAACTTCTAAGCCCAACTTGATGCCACTTGCTGTCAAACGGAAGATAAAAACTAGAAAGTTTTAAATTAGCTCGAGGAATAAATTTATTAATAAAAATTTCAGGATAACTTCCAAGAGAATTATTAATTCCAATCCAAGTTGTTGCAATTGGCTCAAAGAACTCGTACGGTCTTATACTTTCACATTCTCTGGAATAGATGTTTGCGCAGTCTCTAGATTTGGGCTCTTGCATATTTAGACGGCTCTTCTTTGACCATGGGTATGGGAATTTAAATATATATTCTGGATTCGTCTCTAAACTACCAACATAGAAACTTGCAGCATCAAAGTACCTGCTTTCAAGAAGTTGTTTTCCTTTTGATTGGCAAAACTGAATTTGATCTTCTAATGAAAGTTTTGAGCTTGGTCTAAAGAGATTTTTATTGTTTTTTCCATTCCATAAAAAGATATCTAGGTTTGAGACATAGCCTTTATTAATAAAAATGTTTTGTCCTATATTATCCCAAATAAAACCCACTCCTTTTGGCCCTGCAGAATACTTTCTTTGAGGCAAATAAGTGTCTGAACAAGTATTTAAAAGTTTAATTTTAAAACTATGGCCATCCATTTTAAAAGAGACAATAGGATTCTTTCTTCGATCAAATTCAATATAAGAACTTCCCTTTATGATTGGAGATATTTCTTCCTGAGAGCGTAGATAACAATCTATATATTTTGGGTTACAGCTATAAAACTCTGAACTCACGCCTTTTAGGTTTTTATAGTCATTGCAAATAAAGTCACTATTACCTGACCAAACCTCTTGGATCTCTTTCATCAGTTTGAATTTTATTTTTGAATCTTTTGATGAATTATATATCTTTTTTCCATTAATTTTTGGATTATTAAAAAAAAGATACCCAAATATGGCAAATACTAATCCCACGCAAATTACTGAAATTTTTGATATAATTGAAAAGTCGTTAGAATTGTCTTTTTTTCCCATACTTAAGGAAGTGTATATGGATTGGCTAGAAGAAGTAAATACCGAAGAAGAAAGAGTTAACCAAATTTTCTCTTTTTCTGAATATATGGATATTTTAAATAAATCTCCGAAGTGTGAACTGAGAACTTCAGCTCAATACCTAAAGGATATGTTCAATTTTTACGGTAAAGATGAAAATGGAAACTTCTCACTCTTCAAAAGAGAACATCCAGGTTCCCCGCAAGTTGCTGGTCAATTTCGAACACAAGAGCGTATTTACGATAATTTAATCAATTTCACTGAAGAAGGTTTTAATAATAAGTTTATTTTACTTATTGGTCCAAATGGATCGTCAAAGTCTTCTCTTATAAAAAAAATCATGAAAACAATGGAAGATTACTCTAGAGTTGATGAAGGTGCTCTCTATACATTTAGTTGGATCTTTCCACTAGATAACTATGTGAAAGGAAGCCTAGGTTTAAGCACAAAGCAAGCCCCTAAGAATGTTAATTCATTTGCACATTTAGAAGATTCTGAAATTAGTGCCATTTTAACTTCAGAATTAAAAGACCATCCTTTTTTAATCATTCCTCTTAAGACTCGTCAAAAAATGATAAAAGAACTTCTTAAGGGTGAACCTGATCTTCTTGAATCAGTTCAACAAAGTTACATATACAATGGTGATCTTTCTAAAAGAAATAAATTAATATTTGATGCCCTTTTAAAGAATTATAAAGGTGATTACCAACAAGTATTTAAACATATAAGAGTTGAAAAATTCTTTATAGATAAAAGATACTCTACTGGAGCCGCGACTATCGAGCCTCAGTTACATGTTGATGCAAGACTTCAACAAATAACAATGGATAAGAGGTTAGCGAGCTTACCTCCAAGTCTTCAGTCATTAAACTTATTTAACTTAAATGGTGAAGTTGTATTAGCAAACCGTGGTATTTTAGAATATTCAGATCTTTTAAAGAGACCCTTAGATACTTTTAAATATCTTCTTATGACAATGGAAACGAAGACAATTAACCTTCAAGGAATTCTAACAGAGCTAGATATTTTCTTTGTAGGTAGCTCCAACGAAGTTCATTTTGATGCCTTTAAACAACATCCGGATTTTAATTCGTTTAAAGGAAGATTTAGTTTCCTTAGAGTTCCCTATTTACTAAATCATAAAGAAGAACAAATTATTTATAGAGATCAAGTTCGTAATGTCAGAGATAAAGCAGTCTTTGAACCTCACGCTCTTGAAGCTCTTTGCCTTTGGTCAGTAATGACAAGAATGAGACAACCTCATGCGAAAAACTATAAAGATAATAAACTTGGAGAAATAGCTGAAAAACTGACTCCAATTGAAAAGGCACTTCTGTTATCAAAGAACCTAATGCCAGAATACTTAAACCAAGAACAGCAACAAATTCTTAATTTCGGTAAAGAGGATGTAGCACTTGAGTTTGAAAATGATCAAATGTACGAAGGTAAGTTTGGTATATCTCCAAGAGAAGTAAAACAAATTATATATGAAATAAGTAATGAAGAAAACAATGTTACTTTTATTGAAGTCATAGAGTTCTTAAAAGAGATGTCTGATAAAAAAGCTGAGTATGATTTTTTAAACATTAGTGCTCAAGGTGATTATCATAATCCAAAGAAATTCTTATATCTTGTTGAACAGTACACGCTATCATGTTTTGATACAGAACTTAGAGATTCTTTAGGTCTTGTAGATAACAGATCTTACGAAGAGTATATTGGAAAATATGTTCAACAAATCAATGCAATGATCAAAGGTGAAAAACTTAAAAATAAAACAACAGGAAAGTTTGAAGATCCGGATATCTTTTATGTTAAAGAGTTTGAGTCAAACATTCACTTAAAAGAAAATCCTGAATCATTTAGATCACATATCTTAAGTAAATTAGGGGCTTTCTCTCTAGATAATCCTGGTGAGGCAATAGTTTATACACAAGTTTTAGACGTGATCACAAAACAGCTTAAAGAAACTTTTAGAAATGATCAAAAGAAAAATATTGATCAGGTTGGAAAGAATCTTGTTTATTTTGTTGAAGAAATTGAAAACAAAAAGAATAATAAAAATATCAAATCGGGTCTTTCTAAAGATGGTCGAGTTCAAATTCAAACAATTCTTGATCACTTAAATAATAAGTATGGATACTCTGAAAGAGGGGCCATAAACTGCTTGAAATATCTAATTCAAAAGCGTTACGATAGCGCACACTAATGGGTGAAATATATAAAAAATTCACAACAACTCTTTATGAGGCACTCTACCAAGTAGATGAAGATCAAGATGGCCTAAGACTTGATCAGTACTGTGCTCACTTTTTACAGAGTTTTTCTAGACAAGCTATAAAAAGAAAAATTGCGGCAGGAGAAGTAAGAATATTAGATCGTCCTTTTCCGCATAAACCAAGTGTAAAAGTATATCACTACGAAAAAGTTCAATTCAATACCCCTCGTGGTGATCTTGAAGATGAGTACTGGCGCGGAGAACTATTAAATCTTGAATTAGATCCTGAAATACTTTTTGAAGATGAAGATATTATAGCGATTTCAAAACCTAGTTATATGACAACTCACCCTAGTGGAAAACATCTCTTTAACTGTGCCACTGTCTACTTTGAAGAAAAGCATGGCCATACAATTCATTCTATTCACAGGATAGACCGTGAAACCAGTGGAGTACTTCTTTTAGCTAAGAATCCAAAGGCCGCAGGAAAATGTACCGCCCTCTTTGAAGAGGATTTAGTTCATAAATGTTATTTCTTTATATCAGAAAAGAAAAAAGAAAATTCATTCCCCCTAATTGCAAAAGAGAGAATGGGAGGTCTTGACGACTATATCCCTAAACTCTTTGTTCACTGCTTTGATGAGGATTCTTTACAAGGAAAGCATGCACAAACGACTTTTCACTCTCTTTTTGAAAATGAAAAATACATATTAGGCTTGGCCTTTCCAAAGACTGGTCGCCAGCATCAAATCAGAGCCCATGCTTCTCATCATGGTTTTCCACTTATCGGAGATAAGCTCTATAATGGAGATCCAAGAGTCTTTATGCGATTTAAGGATGGTATTGCGACTACTGCTGATCATGATCTAATGGATTTATCACATCACGCTCTTCACGCTACAGCTTTACAATTTCCCTACCCAAATAAAGAATTAAAACTCATCACTTCAGTAATTCCTAATGACTTCAACGATTGGATAAAAAAGAATTTACCAGATCTTGATATTGAAAATATAAATAAAAATTTGGTTAAGAAAGTAGAAGAAGTCTTCAGTATAAAAAAATAAAGTTAAAAATCTTCGCTTTGGCTAAAGACATCTTTCAAATGATAAAAGACTCCATGTGCTCCCGCATTTTCTTTACCTTCTAAAATAATTTTTGGTTTATGAGTAAGCTTTTCTAAAATAGAAATAATATTACTTACACCTACTGAGTTTTGAAAGTCGCGAAACATAGATTCATCATTCATAGCATCACCGTAAAAGATTGTTTCTTCATCTTTTATGTGAGGAGTGTAGTGTTTTAAGAAGTGTTTAGCACCGTTACTTTTAGAGATATCACCCATCCAATAATTTATATGAACATTTGACCTTGAAAAGTTTGCACCGTGATCTGTTAAATATTTTTCAACCTTTTTCACATCTTCTTTTTTCATTTGAGAGAATTCGATCGCACGGTCAGTTTTTCGACCAAATGAATCCGCACTCATAACAACACTTGGAACTGCCTTCATAAGAACATTAGTAAGCTCTTCCAGCTCCTTTACGTCTTCATCGTAAACAAGAACCTCTTCAATGATCTGGCCTTCCTTATTACGAGTTATAATAACTCCTCCGCCTTCCATAATTACATGCTTAAGTGGAAAGTGAGTTAAAAGAAAATGTCCCCAAGATATAGATCGGCCTGAAACAATGACAAGTTCAGAAAGATTGGCTTCAATAAGTGTGATGAGTTCAAAAAAAACGGCACCCAATTTACCGTTATTCGTAAGGGTGCCATCAAAGTCTGAAAAAACTATTTTCATTTAATCTACTTAATTTAAATTATTGTATTGGTAATGAAAGACCGAAAACAATTGAAGAGTAACTATTTCTTAAAGAAACGTTTGTCTCAATGTTTCCAACTATTTTTTTATATCCATCAATTGGAAGTCTTCCGGTAATTCCTGCTGCAATTGCTGTAGAAGTTTCATAAGTATTTGTGTCTGTATTTAGAGCAACTTTCATAGGAAGAGCTATGAATGGGAAAGCCTCCTTACCCCAAAATGCAAAACCTTTTGAAATCGTTGGAGCAACACCAAAAGCGTTGATTCTATCACCATTAAGACTTTCAGTTTCTAATAATCCTTTTAAAGAAACTCTTGGTTGTCTTCCATAATCTGGGATCATTTGAAAATCAGCACCTACAAATAATCTATTTGATCTATCACCGTCAGTGATTCCAAAACCACCATCGATACTTGTTACTTCATTGATTCTGTTGAAGTATCGAGCTGTCATTCCTGATCCAGCACCATTATTTGCATAGTTATTGAATTCAGTAGTAACTACCTGTTTTTGCATTGTGAACGGATGCGCCGAAACACCAATAGTAGTTGCCGTGGCCGCTGTAGATAAAAGTGAAGCTGTTAAAAATAGACCTAATTTTCTCATAATCCCCTCTGTCGTTTTATAATTTTTCATTATATTAAACTTAATTAGTAGTTGTTGTAACAGTTTAAAGAAGACGGCATGGGACGTCAATTTATCTTACACTAAAGTTGGCTTCTAAGACGCATCGCAAAGTATCTATAATTGATGAATTTTTCATTGACTATATAGGCTTAAATCTACTATAACTTTTTAAAGAAATTGAATATATGGTGGGCGTAGTTCAGTTGGTAGAGCAGTAGATTGTGATTCTATTTGTCGTGGGTTCGAGCCCCATCGTCCACCCCATTTTTTACTGTAGACAGAGATTAACATCTAGGAACACAGTAATTTAAAAAAGCCCTCTCTAACCCAGAAGGCTTTTTTTTGGTCAAATCTCTAAAAGCTAGATGAAACACTCGGTCCCCACTAGCTATATTCGTTCAATGGTCGTTAATCAATATATTTATAAAAATCGATTTTAGTGGAACATAAGCAAGTTTTTATTTTATTAAGAAAAAAACTAATACATTAAGTAATATTAAGGGGATTTATTCCTGGTTTTCTTTATTCAGAAAACTTGTATGATATATAGAATATAATCAAAAAGGAGATTTATTTTGAAGGTACTTACTTTAACTCTTGCATGTATATTTTTGTCATCATGTGCAACTATTTTTAAAGATTCTCGGCAACAAGTTTTCTTCAAAGGGGCTCCACAAGAAGGGACCACGAAAGTTAACACTCCTGATGGACAATTTGAGATCGATGGAGGCTCCGGTGCATATTTAATGACAAGAACCAAGTCTGACATTCCCATCAAAATAAAATGCCCTGATGGAACAAGTAAAAGTGGAATAGTTCAAACTAAATTTGATGTTCTTGTAGCAGGTGTTCTTAATGTTCTTTTCTGGCCAGCATGGCTATATGATCCTTGGCAAGGGAAAGCATATAATATTCCAGAAATTTCTTTAAGTGGATATTGTAAATAAAGTTTTAACCTTATCTAGAATCGCAGTCTATTTATCACTCTAGATAAAGATTAAATTTTCAAAACATAGTAACTAAAAAAAGGCTTCTTTACCGAGTTTTTTTTTAGTTACTATATTTTTACAAACATTAAACATTCAGACATATTGTTTCCAACCTTATTATTGACTAAGATTTGATTCTTAATTTAAAACTTGATGAACACTCTTACCACACCATAATCCTTTATTAGTTTTTGTCGGTACGGAAGCTTGATTTAATATACATGCTATTTCTCGATAGGTTTTACCACTTGCTTCTAATAACCAAAAAAGTAAAGCGGCAAAAAAGCTAGCTGGAAAAGCTCGAGTTAGAGGATCACAACTCTAAATATTTTGTTATGGTAAATGATTCAATTACATACTCTGATTACTCGACAAAGTTAAACAATTTATCTTTTTCAATTGTTGCATCTTCAATAACTACAAAATTTTCTACTCTAGGTGAATGCCATAGAAACTGTGAAAACTTCTGTCAGGAAAATACCGAGGCAAAGCATATTCTTGGTTGGATCAAACAAGACTACTTCGGAGAAACGAGATACTTACTTCACTCCTGCATTCAGCTAAATGGTTCAATCCTTAATATTACTCCCCTCCCTCCAATATGCCCCTCGGACTTATTTGCCGCGGATCATCAAATAAGAATTGACCCAGAAGTTACGAAAGACTTTAGATTTATTCATTCTATAACCGGAAAAGAATTTCCCAACAAATTAATTGAACAATAAAAACAGCAAATAATCTTGTGATAATGATACCTGAGTGTTAATGTCTGTCTTGAGTGGCAAATGCCACCCCATTTAAACGTTAAACATCTTCGGATGATTAAAATAGAAAGAGCCTTGATCTAACCCATCAAGGTTTTTTTGTTTTCAGGCTCTAAATACTTCATTAGAATGCTTATATGACTCTTAAAGATATTGAAAAACAAATTAATGCAACAAAATCTCACCTTGAAAAAGCACTAATTCATCTAGAATATAGTTTATCTAAGATAGAAAAAATCTCTAAAGACTACGATATTGAAGACTTTGAAATTCTCGAAACATTTGAATCATTTACATCTAGATTCTCTAGAGTAAGTGACATAATGGCCAAGAAACTAGTTCGTTCTCTAGTACTTAGAGATGATCCATCATTTTCAGGTGGCTTGATGGACTTTCTAAACCAAGGCGAGAAACTAGCTTTTATCTCTGACGCAAATCACTGGTGGGTTATTAGATCATTAAGAAACAAAGAAGCACACGAATATACAGAAGAGGACCTTAGGGGTTATTTCTCTACAATAAAAACTGAAAGTATATATGTAATTGATGAGACAAGAGCATTACTTAAGAAATTATGAGACTTACAAACTCTGAAATTCAAATTATTAAAGATACACTTTCTGCTCACTCAGAAAATAGTTCAATCTACCTCCATGGAAGTAGAGTTGATGATTGTGCTAAAGGTGGAGATATTGATCTTTTCTTCATTGTTGAAGATTCAGCCTTTAATAAGCTAAATAAAATATATATCCAAGCCGAACTCTCTAGAAAACTTAATGAGCAAAGAGTCGATCTTCTTATTATTTCAAATTCTGAGTTAGAATCTAATGAGTTCTATTTGAATTCTGTAAAACAAGTCTTATAGTTCTAGCTGTCATGGCCCACCATTAAAACATTTAGTTTCTTCAAATGATTAAAATAGAAAGAGCCTTATATAAACTACCAAGGTTTTTTTGTTTTAAAACTGTTAATTAAAGTTCTAGTTAAGCTCTTTAACTACTTCCAAGCGAAACTCAAACTCTCTAATCTGTTGGCCATTATTAAAATGTTGTTTAACTTTTTGTGTAACTTCAAACTTGAAATCTGAAATTCTTTTTATTGATGTATGACGATAACTATTATTTTTAGGATTATTATAGGTATAGACGAACTCATCACGTGTAATATTAATGTTTATCCCTTGTGGAACATCTCGCCTGTAAGAATCGTAGCATAATGTCCTCTTTGAGAAGAAACTAGTCCAAGTAATTCCAGAGTCATCTCTAATTACATATCCAAAGTAGATATCGTTTTTTGTAGTAGCACAACGAGGAAGATCGTCTTCAGAAACAATATAGTTTCCAATATAAAACTCTGAAATATCAGTGATTATCAAATCTTTATTAAGTTTATCGTCTATGCATGAAATACACTTAGTAACTCTGTAATCTCCGACCCAATTTGCTAAAAATTCCTCACCATTTAGTTCTGCTGAAAATGATTGAGATGATGATAAAAGAACTAAAATTGTTAATACAAATAATTTCATATTGCCCCTATATAGCTTTAAGATATTTTTATAATGTATTAACGTATTGTCTATGTGTCAATTAAGCTTAGGATTATAAGCATTGATTTATCAGGAACTTACAGCGGGAAATCACCGAAAATTCCTGTGGAAAATAATTTAAATGTTAATGACTGTCTTGAGTACCAAATGCCACCCCATTAAAACATTAAGCTTCTTCGGAAGATTAAGATAGAAAAAGCCAGGATCTAAGCATTCTGACTTTTTTGTTTTCAGGGTGCTTCTTAGTATTCAGAAATCACCTAATTACATTTCTCAGTATTTCAGCTAATATCGCTAATATGAAAAATATTCTAATTATTGTAATTCTCTCTTTACTAATGTCATGCTCAAACACTGTATATAAACAAGAAGCGAACAACTATTATTATGAGAAAATAAATCTAGATATTCTTGAAGTTCCAGATGGGCTTCCAGAAATGGAAGTTAATAAAAGGTTAATCAAAAAAATATTTAGAAATGAAAAATCCGACTTGGTTATTGTGGCATTTGAAAGGCACGATAAGGGACTCTCTCCTTATTCTTTTGTTCAGGCGTATAATCTAAAAAAAGACACCTCTAAACTTTTCCTAATAGATAACGAAGGAAATAGGTTGTGGAAACCACGTTATGTTAAGCTTGGCGCTAATGAGATTAAGATTAAATTTAAGTCTTGCACCGAGTGCGATGCTGAAAATTCTTATTCGCTAAAATTTACTTATGACGATATAAAAGGAAGATGGTTTACAAGCGGTGAACGGCAACTAGAAAAGGACTAAAGAAGTCAAAAAATACTTGTGGCGAAGCGAAAATATGTAAATGTCTGTTTTGAGTACAAATTACCAACCTATTTCAACGCTAAACATCTTCGGATGATTAAAATAGAAAGAGCCTTGGTCTAACCCATCAAGGTTTTTTTGTTTTAAGCCTCTGATATCATTGATTTTATAAATATATCAATATTTTTTAACCCAAAACTCAAAACTCAAAACTGCTATAAACCTAACTCGCCCCACATCTGTTGGTAAATGAAGAATAATATGATCTAATTCGTCATGATTAAACTATGTATTTATTCGCTATTAGTTATTTTAATGTCTTCATGTGGTGGAGATAAGAATAAAGATGAAAACTTTATTGATGAAATCTATGGAGACGATCGAAATACAAGATACGATCCAATCAATCCAAATAGATTTGCTGGAAGAGTATTCGTAGAAAAGTTTACTGAAAGAAATTTATTATTCACGTTAGAAATTCAAAATTCAAATGTATACTTTATACTTACTTTGAATGCTGACAGAGTATCTAAAACTGTAAAACAAAATAATAATGAAGTTGGAAAACTTATATGCACAAGTTCAACTTGTGACCAATTTGATATTAAGATTTTAAATAAGTATTTAATTAGTTTCGATAATAAGCAAATTTCAATTTCAGCTAAATTTAATGAATTTGATTCTTTTGAATTTATCTCATCTGGTATACAGCTAAGCTACGAATTCTCACACAAAGATTTTATATCTACTGGAAAATTTATTGAGTCACTAAACTCTTCGAGAACAGATAGTCTAACCCAACAAAACTTTTCAGTTTACAACATTTCCGATATGAGTCAATCTTCTACCTATATAAAGACTCTCATTCCAAATAAGGTTGGTACTCAAGAGGCTTACTTTTCTCAAAACATTATTAAGTTAGATTCCCAAAGTGATTATGTTGGAAATTACACAAGATTATCAGACAATGAAATTATTAAGTTTTACTTGAAGGTTGAAGATGTATATTAGATTCATATCTATTTTAATTATTCTTATTTCTACTACTTCATACGCAAATAACAAAGTTTCAACGGATTTAAATCAGGTTAAGAAGAAGTCTAAAGTTATCTCTTGGGGGCATAATCTTGCTCCTACAACAAATACTCTTGATAAAGGAGGGTTAACAGCTGGAATCTATATTGTAGGTTATGGCTTAACTGAAAATTTGATGATTGGAACTAGTCCGTGGTTTAATCATTATTATAATATGAACAATGCAGTAATTAAGACTAAGCTTTATGCCGATGAATTAAATAGCATTGCATTTCAATCTGCATACTTTAAATCTAATAATAAAGCTAGTCTCTATGAAAACGATAAGTATTATCAAATGGAAGCATCTCTTTCTAATCTTATCTACTCAAGAAAAGTAAATTCCGTATATTCTGTAAGTACAAACATTGGTTATCATTATTACTTCGATGAAACTGTACCATTTTCAGTAAGACGTGAATCCTTTAATAATCAACCTCACCAGTGGAACCTATCTACTTTTCATGAAATAGACCTAGAAGATAGCTACTCCTTTGGATTTGAAGTTGGAGCTTTAGGTCTAAACTATCTATACCCGCAATTGATTACTGGAGCTTCCTTTAACTACAAAGGTCGTAAGTGGCAGATGCAACTAGGTATGTCGTTCACTGGAACACCAAAAGCTTATATTTCAAGTGAAAGCATTGATAATAATAAAGAATTATATGGATATACATCTCAGTATAAGGAAAAGGGAAAATTAGACTTTTCTGCCCACCCTGAGATCCAACTTCAATATTATTTCTAACAAGTTAACGACTTCACTTGGTAGGAAATAAAAAATTCGACCTTAGCTCTACATCGCCATATTGATTGGGAAATACAGGTTAAAGTTTGTAATCCAAGCTTATACTGTAAGCGGCTGCCTTGAGTATCAAATACCACCCCAATAAACGTTAAGCATCTTCGGATGAGTAAAATAGAAAAAGCCTTGATCTAACCCATCAAGGTTTTTTTGTTTTAGGACTTATTTATTTTCAAGCTCTCTTACTTTCTTAAGCTCAATTACAGCCTGTAAATCTTTTGGTCGCTTCATCGATTCTTTAACTTTGATAAGATCATCAATTGATATTACCTTACAAGAGAATCCATAAAGAGGAATATCAATAGCATTCTTTTTTATAGTTTCAAAATCTCCCGCAGGTTGAGTTGCAGATAAGATATCTAAAATACCTAAATCGGTATCAAGGTATATATTATTTAGCCCTTCAAGAATTTTTGGATGATCTAAAAACGAAAGATTGGCCTTGCGATTCATTCGGTGTACTGGATTTAAGTCTTTTAGGACAGAACGAAGTTTTTCAATATTTTCAACTGACATCGTTGAGCAGATATCTAAATCTTGAGTAACAAGAGTAGAACCATGTACAACAGCAGCAAATCCACCAATTAATACAAAATCAATATCATTTTCTAAAAGTGTTTTAAGAAGCTTGCTTAGATCTTGCACGTTGCTTCGCTCCAGCTTGAGATAATTCTTCTACTAACTTTCTCGCATTTTCATGTGATTCAATTCTCATTTCAAAACTAAGCTTGAGTTTCTCTTTCAAAGCTGAATTTAATAGCTTCTCAGAATCAGAGTCTTTATAAAAGTTTTCTAGTGGTTTTGGTTCATTCATATATAACTAGTCTACTCCAAGTCACATTATTTGAAAAGTGAGTTAGCCATAAGTAAGCAACTGAAACTTTAGACTAATTACTCCATGCCCACAATGGGAACAACATACCGATATCACGATAAGAAGTACTAATATAAGGGTAAATATAAAAGGTCAAAAGTCCTATATTCGTCAATAAACCCACCCAATCAAAGATTTTTGTTTCTAAAGCAATTCTTTGTTAAAATCTCGTAATGAAAAAGACTCTAATAATAATCGGAATTACAGTGGCCATTGTTGCCATAATAAAAGCACCTAAAATGGTTCATCGTTATAAAACCTATGCACTTAGAGCAAAAATTAGTTTGGCAAAATCAATATTGAAATGTTCAAAAGAGAATCAGAATTGTATCAAACCTGGTGAACTAACATATAAAGATGCATTAAAACACTGTCCAAAAATCCAATGCCTTGTTGAAAACGATACGAAGTATTATACAGAATTTTATAGAAAGCCTTTATCCGCAGAGGAATCTATACAAGTACTTAAAGGTAACCTTTTTGAAGGTAAAAAAAACATGAAGATATCTGGATTCAAACAGAAGATGGAATAAATATTCATTGTACTGATGGCTCTGGCTGGGATGCAGATGATACAAATTCTCTTTGCCTCAATATATAATTAAAAAATGTTAAATATTCTTCGGATGATTAAGATAGAAAAAGCCAGGATCTAAGCATTCTGACTTTTCGGTTTCAACAAATTAGTTTACAGTATCAACATGAAAAATATGATCCTTCTCAATATTGTTATATTCAGTTTCTCTTGCTCTCACACAGAGCTCATTCATAAAGCACATGTTCCAGGTAATTGTGAACAAAAGATTAAGGAAATCACACCTCCAACTGGCCAAAGACTCATTGATGTTACTAAACAGGCAACTACAGGGACTGCTAGTATTGCAATTGCTGGCCTAGGAGCTACAACTGATGCTCTTTTTATTATCCTTACAAGTCCTATAACTAAAGTCACTCTTTGTGTTGCGACCGTATCCATAGCTCTTATAGGTAATGGGACTGACACTAATATATGTAAATATATGTTAGAGCCTGGGTACAACCCTGAACTGACACAAAAAGCCTTAGATAGTACTAAGTCTTGGAGATGCCCAAATTTAGATTATGTTTCAAAGGGTTTAAGGAACGTGGCTTCTTGTTATTCAGAGCAAAATAAAAATGATAAGGCTCGATCCCAGCTTAATAACATACTAGACAACAAAGTTATTTCCGATTGCATATCTGAAGAGGAAACAAAGGAAATAACAAAACAGATCGAAGGCTTAAAAAGTGAACAAATAAATCATTAAAACATTAAGCTTCTTCGGATGAGTAAATATAAAGAGCCTTGGTCTAACCACTTAGATTTTTTGTTTTCAGAGTTAAGAAATAATCTTAGAATTTCTCAATAACTTCAAAGGAATAGAAATGATAAAATTTATCACTCTACTGCTAGTGTTTACTAGTTGTTCGTCAGTTAAACCAGATTATCTTTCAAAAGAAACAAATATCAAAAAAGCTATAGTTAATTTATATTGGCCCAGGCAGTGGCAATCCCAGTGGGGAAAGTACAAATTATACATAAACAATAAGCCACAAGTTATATTAAAAAATGAAGGCTATTTTGGCACATATACAAATCCTGGCGTAGTTGAAATAAAAACTCATCATGTTCAAGATGAAAAATTTATAAATATTATTAAACTGAAAGCTCAAACCGGCAGACAGTACTTTTTAAAGCTAGATACACAGTCAGAAAAAGTAACTATAGCTAGTGCTATTGGCGATATTACTTCTACTATTACAATCGTTGATGGTGACAAGGAACAGGCCAAAACTGATAATAAGCCCTTAGGCCATCATGTTATAATTCAAGTTGATTCAAAGGTGGCAAAATCTGAGTTATTAACCTGTTGTTCGTCGAAGAATATTATTAAAATTAAGACTCAGTAGCAAAGAATCAGGGAAGTGGTTCTGGATGTATTTAATAAATGGTTTTAATTATCAA
>Ga0209712_10000972_pt1 | contig 24660 bp, 19 predicted proteins | sample ArcOceMetagenome_FD_187443 | JGI IMG/M metagenome (GOLD analysis project Ga0209712, IMG submission 187443) | Marine eukaryotic phytoplankton communities from Arctic Ocean - Arctic Ocean - Greenland ARC118M Metagenome (SPAdes) (version 2) | ecosystem: Environmental > Aquatic > Marine > Oceanic...
TTTGTTATATTTAATGTCTATAGGTTCCGTCAGGCAGCACAGTTGGCATTTTATAATTAGGATTTGTCAATAACGAAAATATAGCAGTGTCTGTATTTTTAACTAATATCCGTGTATTTAATCTCCATTCATTGTCAATTTCATTCAATCTATTTTCTTGAGCTCCCAACATTGAGGTTAATGTCCAGTATAGATATTCAATAGTTTGGCAAGAGGCATAATCACAAGTTTCATCATCATACGTATACCAAGCATTTGAGGGGTATTGATTTGGTATTGTCATAAATTGTCCTCCTCTTGCGATATCCATTGCATTTGCAAGTTCTGATCCTACATTCTGACCAAAAGCTTCCGGATAAGCATAGGAATGACCTGCATTGTTAATAATATGAAGTACTTCTTCTAAGGTAGCATCAAATGGACCAGTTTTTCCATCAGTCACAAAATTAGGATGCGTTTCATCATTCCCTAAATCTTGTCCTTTTCTTCCGTTTGGAATATCAATATCAAGATCATTTTCTCTTTTCCACATGACTAAAAATGCTTTATTTTGTGTCATATTGTCTAAAACTAGTTGATCATCTACTATTCCGTCTTCATCATTGTCAAGATATTGAGCCATCACATTTGCGGCGTGTAGTAATTTAATATCTTCTGAGGCTTTAACAGCATAAATATCAATTCCAAACACAACTACTTTTCTATTAAAACTAGTGAATCCCTCGTCAGTATGACTGACAATAGTAAAGTTGGGGTCGTTTCCTGGAGAAATTACTGATGAGGTGGCTTTGTTTTTATCACAACAGATAAATGCCATGATAGTTCCCATCACAAAAACTTTCAATTTCTTAATGATCATAGTTATCGAATACTTATTTTTTTATAATTTTTTTTGTGATGCTACCTATTGAGGTTTCTATCTTCAAAAAGTAGATACCTGAATTTAAATTGGTAATATCAATAATTCTATTAGTTAAATTTACTTTTATACTTACACCCAATGAATTGTAGAGAATAACTTTATTAAATTGTATTGGAATGTCATGATCTAAATGAATTAAATCACTAGTGGGATTTGGAAAAATACGAATACTTTTATTCAATGCTTCATAATTTGAACTTGATAATGTGTTGTCTATGTATTTTTGAAAAAACAACCAAGCCTCTTCACCAGCTTCAATATCCATGTTTCCAGATGAGCCAGGCCAATCATGCCCAGCACCAACCACCTCATAGTACCATACTTCATTATTATTTATACCATTTAAATGTTTTTCGCTTACAACGTAGCTACCGTCTGTAAAATCTGTATTAGGTAGTGTTTCAGTCTCTACAGTTGTACATTCATTTTTTTCAGAAAAATAATTAATGGTAAATGGTATACTTGGATAAGCTCCCCATCCATCATTATTGTTTTGATCACCTGCTAATGGTGTTACGTTATCTTGAGAACCATGTATTTCAAATACAGGGATAGGTGAGCTATTATTACACTCGTTTAAAATATCTTGTAAAATCATTCCTGCAACAGGTGCTACAGCTTTAAATGTATTATATTCTTGGCAAGCTAGCATATAACACATTTCCCCACCGTTAGACATACCAGTTGCAAATGTATAATTTGGGTTTAACCCATTGGATACCTGAAGATACTCGGCTAATTCAGTTAAAAATCCAACATCATCCACTGTTTCATTTTCATGAAACGCATAGCCTACATTCCAAAATCTATCACCACTTGAATCTAAAGTTCCTCTGGGATAACAAACAGCAAAACCATATTGGTTTGCAAATTGATTCATTTTTGAGTAATTTCTTATACTGCTTGCATCATCTGTAAATCCATGCATTACAAATACCAATGGCATTTGATCATTTAAAATAGAAGGTTCGTAATAAATATATTGACGTGTAATTCCATCATGATCAAAATCTACATATTGAGCTTTTGCTGAAAAAATTGAACAAAAAAATACAATTACGAAAAGTAATAAACTGTATTGATCTTTCATTTAATATTTTTTTAAATTCGATATTCTTACTCAGAGAAGATTTGAGCAATAAATTTGATTTATTCTGCTAATCTAAATGATAACTTTTGTACTTCACTATTATTTTATTTTTAAAAAATGATATTTTTTTAAAATTATACAACTAAAAAAATAGTCTATGACCACCTTTTTAATTGAATTGACCTAAAATGAAACTGTTTTATTTAGTGTTAATTTTATTTTTACACAAATTATATATGCAAATTGAACAGTTAATAAATGAGAAAAAATAATCTAATTCTTCTAAGTGTATTAATACTTCTATTTTCTAATTCAACTTTAAGTGCTCAAAAAAAAGAAAAGACGTCTAAAATAAAGCAGCCAAACTTCTTATTTGTTATGGTAGACGACCAACCTTTTGATGCCATTGGTTTGTCAGGTCGCTATCCATTTTTAAAAACACCAAATATTGATTTATTAGCTAAAGAAGGTGTTAATGTAAAGAATTTCTTTGTTACGCAATCTATTTGCTCTCCATCTCGAGCTAGTTTTTTAACGGGTACCTATCCACATATTCATGGTGTAAATCAGAATAATCGTCATGTAGACCCAAAATGGGACGAATTTGCTCCTTTTTCAAGCCATTTACAAAAAGCAGGTTATCAAACAGCACATGTGGGTAAAATTCATATGGCACACAAAAGAGGAAAGCAACATATAAGACCCGGTTTTGATTACTGGTTTAGTTTTGTAGGACAAGGAAAATATTTTGACCCACCTGTTAATGAAAATGGACGCGAGTATCAAGAAAAAGGATATATGACAGATATTCTTACAGATAAAGCTATTACTTGGTTAAAAGAAAAACGAGATACAAACAAACCGTTTAGTTTAAACCTTTGGCACAAAGCGGTTCATCAACCGCATCTTCCAGCTCCAAGACATGCAGATTTATATGTAGATGTGGAATTGCCTACACCACCTTATGATACTCATAAAGAGACTTTTAAAGGTAAGCCTGAATGGCAAAGAAAAAAAACCTACGGTTTTGAATGGAAGAAGAATCTTCCAATTCCTGCCGAACTTCCAGAACAAGAATGGCCAATAAATTATGACAGAAATATGCAGCTTTTGAGATGTTTAGCTTCTATTGATGAATCTCTTGGCAAGGTTTTAGCAACTTTAGAGGAAATGGGCGAACTAGATAACACAGTAATAATTTACACTAGTGATAATGGTTATTTTATGGGTGAACACACTTTTTTAGATAAGCGCTTAGCTTATGAAAACTCTATGCGTGTTCCTATGCTTATTCGGTATCCAAAATTAATTAAACAAAATACCCAAATAAAAGAACAATGTTTGAATATCGATATAGCTCCGACAATTTTGAATCTAGCAGGAATAGAAAAACCAGACTATATGCAAGGAGAATCTATGGTAAATTTATTGAAGGGTGAAAAAGAAAAGAACTGGAGAAAAGCCATTTTGTTTGAATATTATGTAGATAGTTATTGGCCTTATGCTGGTCCTAATCAAATTGCTGTTAGAACTGAAAAATATAAGTTGATAGATGCATTTTTAGAAAATGATATTGATGAGTTATATGATCTTAAAACAGATCCCGGAGAAATGAATAACCTGATTAACAATACTAAATACGATAAAATAGAGGAAGATCTTAGGAGTCAGGCATCAATATTAAAAAAACAATATAAGTATAACCCAAATAGAGATTGGTGGTTAAAAGAAGTTATGAAATCAAAAAGAAATGAAACAAAACTCAAATAGTTATTATATGAGCAATACGTTTATTGTTGATTAGCCTTACCATCATAGACATTTTAAAAAATCGTATTTTTACATAATAGAATATTTTCACCTTAAATTATTAAATTCTTGTGATATTTCGGCGATTTTTTTTTATTGTTCATTTTTTGGTGTTTTTTATACCGTTTTCACTATTTGGACAGCAAATTAAACATCTTGGTGTTTATGATGGTATTAGAAGCGGAGCTGTTCGTGCTTTCGAAAAGGATTCCTTGGGTTATATGTGGATTGGTACTTCACAAGGTTTAAACAGATATTCTGGATATCAATTCAAAAATTACGATAAATTTCTATCAAGCGGTGTTGTAGATATTATTAGTGAAAACGGAAATCTTTTTGTTCTCGGGGCTAAAGGAGAACTTCTGCAATACAGTTACGAACAAGATACCTTTAAACAAATTTTAGCCTTAAAAAACGTAAAGTTTTTATCTTTTAAGATTCTCAACAGCACTACTATTATCATTGGACTTCAGAAAGGGCTACTAGTCTATGATTTAGAATCTAAAAGCTTAAGTAAGGTTTTGCACTATAATGCAATGTTTAATCGAAGAATTCATCTAAAAGAAAATAAAATTTACGTCGCCACTACAAAAGGAATCATTGTATATGATTATGTTCAGAACCCTACTCGATTAGTAAAACGTAAAACATTACTAAAAACTATTGAAGTTCTTGATTTTGATTTCGATAATCAAAATAGGATATGGGTAGGAACTTATCAGAAAGGACTTTTTGTAATTGATAATGAAAATGTTCAAAAAATAAAACTCTATGATGAGCGAATAAAAACATATACCATTAGAGCACTTAAATTTGATAAAAATAATAAGGTATTAATTTCCTTAGAAGGCTCTGGATTAATTATTATGGATAAAGGTTTTAAAGTTCTAAATAAATTAGAATACGATCCTAATAGTTTAAATTCTCTGAGTCAGAATAGTATCTATGAGATTTTTGTTGATGATGACAATTTCTACTGGCTAGGTTTGAGAGAAGTTGGTGTTGATCTAATATACCCTAGAGATAACCCCTTTAAAAATATCTCTTATGTTCCCTACAAATTAAATAGTATTTACAACAATAATATTCGTTCTATTTACTATGAAAAAGGCGGGAATGTTTGGTTTGGTACCGAAAACGGGATCAGTAAGATATCACCTGATGGAAAGTGGGATAATTTTAATACGAACCCAGATTTAGCAAACAAGGCAGTATTAACAATAAACCAGTATGGTGATTATTTTATTCTAGGAGTTTATGGCATGGGATTGATTAAGTTCAACCCCATAACAGGAGAAACAGCTAACTTCTCTCTAAAAGAAAAAGAAAAAAAATCTAAATTAATTTTTGCAACCTACCTTGATAAGAAAGAGCTATGGCTTGGAGGGTTTGATGGCCCTGTTAAACACTATCAAAATAATGTCTTAGTAAACAGTTATAAGACGGGTAATGCTAGGTCAATTGTTGCTGGGAAAGGAGATTTAATGTATATAGGTTCTGTAAATGGACTGTTTGAAATTAATAAGGTGACAAAAAGTTTACAAAGAATAAAAAATGTAGATTTTAAAAACACCGATCAGATTCATTCCCTCTATTTTGACAAACAGAATAATTGCCTTTGGATTGGAAATACACAAGGCCTATTAAAGTACAATCTAGCCACAAAGGAAATAAGACTAATTAACAAAGATGTAAACTTTGAATCGGGAACGGTGTTTTCGATTCAAAAAGATTCGAAAGAAAATTTATGGTTTTCAAGCTATTCAGGTCTGTGGAAACTAGATATTCAAAAAGAAGTTGTTAGAAAGTATGACAATGGAGATGGTCTTACCATAGGTACTTTTGGATTTGGAGCATCTACAAAATCTGAAGATGGTCGCCTAGCTTTTGGAGGCCCAAAAGGAGCTACACTATTTAATCCATCCAATTTACCAAGAGAAGAAGGTATATCGAAGATTTATATTTCTGATTTTCAAGTTAATGGAGTTTCGGTAGATTCTGTCTTATTAGAGAAAAATATAAATTTTCTTAATGAAATTGAGCTCAATTACAATCAGAATTCATTAAGTTTTGATTTTGAAACGCTCTCTCTTCATGGATCAAAAAAAACTACATTTTCGTGGCAGCTAAAAGGGTACGATGAATTTCCAATAGTATCAAAAAATAGTAGAAAGGCTATTTACTCAAAATTAGCTCCTGGCAGCTATTCTCTTGAAACAAAAGTTACTAATGTAGATGGAGTGCCTTCTGTAGATACCTATAAAATTAATGTTTTAATTAAGAATCCTTTTTGGCTCAGCCATTGGGCATTTATATTATATGCTCTCGTGGGATCTGTGTTGTTGTATTTATTTGTTTTAGTAAAAAGATCAAGAGCTGATCAAATGTTTAATGAAAATAAAATAAAATTTTTCATTGAGGTAGCACATGATATAAGGACTCCTATTACCTTGATTCAATTATTGGTCTCTCAACTGTTATCAGAAAAAAATAAATTTAATAATAATATTGAGCTAATTCATCGAAATACTCAAAATTTAAACGAATATGTTACTCAGCTTTTAGACTTCCAGAAAGCAGATCGTAATATGCTAAAATTAGCTGTTCGACAATTAGACTTAAAGAAAATATTATACAGAATTGTTGCTGAAGTTCAGCCACTACTAAAAGATAAGTCAATTGATATTATTGTTTCCGTTCCCAAAATAAATTTGTGGTTTGATGAGACTAAAATGTCTAGAATTTTTTACAATTTAATTATAAATGCTATAAAATACAGTGATGAAGGTGCGACAATAGAATTGAAAGCTTCAGCAAATAAAAAAAATGTTACCATAGATTTTATAGATAATGGATTAGGGATTCCTGAGAAAGAACAGAAAATGATTTTCTCAAGATTTACAAGAGGAACTAATATTAATAATAATGGGATTGCTGGTTCAGGGATTGGTTTAATGATATCAAAAAAAATTGTTGAATTACATGGTGGAGAAATCCAATTAAAAAGTAAGGAGAATTTGGGTTCTACTTTTACTGTAATTTTAAAAAATGGAAGTGAGCATTATAATGAAAAAGATTTAGTAATTGAAAATACCACTGCTCATAGAGCAGCGTTTTTAGAAGATAATCTAGATACACATAAACTCATATTACTTGTTGAGGATAATGTAGATTTAAGGAGAACAATTAAAGATGAATTAGAAAAGAAATTTACAGTAATAGACGCTCCTAATGGTAAAGAAGCACTAGTACTAGCATTGGCAAAAAATCCAGACTTAATCATAACAGATGTTATGATGCCTGTTATGGATGGTAAGGAATTATGTAATATCATAAAAACTAACTTTCAAACCAGTCATATACCTGTGATGATGATTACAGCTTTAAGTGAAGTTGATGACAAAATTGAAGGACTTGAAATTGGTGCTGATGCTTATTTAGAGAAGCCATTTAATATGAAGATATTAAACGCAATGGCTATTAACCTAATTAAATCAAGACAAGCACTCCATCAAATTATTTATTCAAAGTCAGATGGAAAAATAAAAGTAAAATCACCCGACGAAAATTTTTTATCCGAAGTAGTTCAGATTATCACTGAAAATTTCACAAATAAAGCATTTTCAATTGATTTTTTGTCTGATAAAATTGGGCTTAGTAGATCTAATTTATTTAGAAAATTAAAAGGCTTAACGAACATGTCTCCCTCAGATTTAGTTTTAAAAATTAAACTAAATCACGCATCAGAATTGCTTAAAATCAACAAGGCTATTAGAATTAGTGATGTAGCTTATGAATCTGGATTTAATGACCCTAAATATTTCAGTACTTTATTTAAAAAAACTTTTGGAAAAACCCCTAAGGAGTATAGTGAAGAGTTTTAAATAATAGTGCACTATTTAAAAATTTACTTGAAATTATTCAGTAATGTCAAATAGTAAACTTTATTGGATAAAATTTAAACTGCAATTTGTTTTTTTTTACCCAATTTGTTGCATTATTAATAAAATGATTACGTATAAGAAGCTGTTTTTAATTTGTATGCTGCTACCATCCTTTGTAATTGCTCAACAAATTACACTTAAAGGAAATGTAATTGACGATTATTCAAATGAATCACTACCTGGTGTTACACTATTGATTAAAGGAACCTCTCTGGGTACATCAACTGATTTTGACGGTAATTTCACAATTATCAGTAAAGTTGGAGATACTTTAGTGGTCTCTTTTCTTGGTATGAAAACTCAAGAAATAGGAATATTGATTAACTGTTTTTTTTAATAAATTATAATTATTAAAAATCATTAATGACTTTAATTAAAATTGATAAATGAAAAATAGTCACAAATTAGTAACTATAATATGCTTGACTGGACTACTTTATTTTAGCTGTAAACCCACCAAAGTAGTCACAAAAGAGAAAGCTCCAAATTTTATTCTAATCTTAACTGATGATCAAGGTTGGAACGGAACTTCAGTACAAATGATGGATGAAGAAATTTATTCAAAAAGTGATTACCATCATACGCCTAACCTTGAAAAATTTGCAAAACGAGGTATGCGTTTTTCTTCTGCCTACGCTAGTGCTCCTGTTTGCTCTCCCTCTCGATATAGTATTCAGTTTGGCCAAACACCTGCTAGACTAAAAATGATTAGAGTGGGGATGAATACCAATCATATTCAACATGAAACTTCTTATACAATTCCGAAGCTTTTAAAAAATATAAACTCTAATTATAAAACAGCCCATTTTGGCAAATGGGGCATCGACGTAGATCCGTCTATTCTTGGGTATGATGAAAGTGATGGGATTACTGGGAATAAAGATGGAGGATTTGATTTTAAATCTAATAAAAATCAATGGAAAAATAATATAAGAGAAGATCCTAAAAAAATATTTAGTACCACCAAAAAGGCTATTAATTTTATTGAAAGAAAAGCAAAATCAAAAGAACCTTTCTTCTTACAGATTTCACATTATGCGGTTCATTCAGATATTATGCTCCGAAAAGAAACATTAGAAAAATATAAAAATAAAGTAAAGGGTAAGTATCAAAATCACGAGGGTTTTGCAGCGATGACTGAGGATTTAGATACAGGTGTTGGGTTGTTATTAGACCGTGTTAAAGAATTAGGTTTAGAAGGAGATACGTATATCATATATACCTCAGATAACGGTGCTGTTCCTGTAATGCCTCCTAGACGTTTTTACAAGAAGGGTTCTAATTTTCCACTTAGTAGAGGAAAATGGGACGCTATGGAAGGTGGTATTAGAGTTCCTTTTGTGATTGCCGGGCCTAAAATTAAGTCAGGAATAGAATCTAAAATTCCAATTACCTTTTCTGATTTATTGCCAACCATTGCTGATATAGCTGGCTATAAATTACCATTAAAAGATAATTTAGATGGAGGGAGTTTGAAAAATATACTCGCTAATGATGGAAAAGGAAATATAAAACGTTTTTCTGAAGGATTGATATTTCATGTTCCTTATGAAAATGGAATCGCTATCAAAAGAGCGCATTCTGCAATTATTATAGATAATTTTAAACTGATAAAATTTTATAACAATAATCAATTGATGCTATTTGATGTTGTAAATGACATCGCTGAAAATAGTAATTTGGTAGATTCTCTACCTGAAAAAGTTTTAGAGCTAGAACTTCTCTTGGACAGTTATTTGAGTAAAGTGAAAGCGCCTAAATGGCAACCTGGCATCAGTTGGAAAAATAAACCCATTGAAATATTTAATTCGTATCACTAAGTCTCAGAAGCACATGAAACCAATAGATTGGTTAATTAATGTAACTTTCTGAACAAATTTCAAACCATTAATTGTTATTGTCTGCATATTTTTATATTAAATTATTATAAAACTAATGAAGAAAACTATTTTATCAATATTCTTAACAATTTTATCACTAAATACTTTTGCTCAAGCTGACTCAAAAAAAAGAGCGAACACCTTATCAGAAAAGATGACAAAAGCTCTCTATTTAACAAAAGAAGAGCAGTCTAAAGTTTATGAAATTCAATTAGAACGTTTTCAGCAGGTAGCAATTATTAGAGATAAATATCAGGATGATCCAGAAATAAAAAAAGTTGAATTAAAAAAGGCATACAATAAATTACACGGAAAATTAACAAAAGCTCTTGGTAAAGAAAAAATGATTTTGTGGCAAAAACATAAAAGAAACAATTAAATAAACAAATTATGACAAAAAAAATTACTCAAAATTCAATTAAAACAATAGTGTGTAGCTGTATTATGGTCTTCACTTTTTTGTTTAGTTTAACAATTAACTCTCAAGAGGTTGGCGATGAATTTCTTGTGAATCCTGGAATTAATTCTACAAACGCTTCAACTTCTACAACACCTGATACAGGAGTAGACGGATCTGGTAATTTTGAACAAGGAAATTTAGGTGGTTGGGGAAGTGGAATAGGTGGTGCCTATGCTCCTACTTCTAGTGGAAATGGTAATTGCCATTCTGAGGATAGAATGTTTAAGTTATTTAAAAAGGGGGGTACTGATGGACAATATATCACTCAGACAGTAACACTTCCAGCTGGGACTTACGAATGGTCTTTTTGGACTAAATGGGGTGCACTTGTCTCTTGGGATAATGATGATGACAGCACTCCTACGTTCACAATTTTGACTAATGACGACAATGATAATTCATGGGAAGTAGTTGAAACAGTAATTACAACTCAACCAACTGCTGTTGAAACTTGGGTAGATCAGACAGGAACTTTTATAAATGATATCGAAAGACAAGTAAGAATAAGATTTTATAAATATGGAGGAACCACTGCTGCTCAAACTAATCTTAATCAACTAATGTATATTGATGATGTTAGTCTCGAGTATGTAGGTCCTTACAATGCTTCACCTGACGATACTTCTTTATCAGATTTAACAATCGATGGTGTTACGATTGATGGATTTACTTCCACGGGATCCACCTATGATGTCCTGTTAGCAGAAGGAACAACCGTGGTTCCTACAGTAGTGGCAACAACTGCGAGTACAAATGCTACCAGTGCGGTTACAGATGCAACAAATATTCCAGGAACAACATCAATCCTTGTTACTGCTGAAGATGGAACAACAACAAATACAGTTACTATTAATTTTAGTGCCTTACAAGTTGGCCAAGAATTTTTAGTAAATCCTTCCATTAATTCTACAAACGCTTCAACTTCTACAACACCTGATTCAGGAGTAGATGGGTCTGGTAATTTTCCTGCACAATTAGGTGGTTGGGGAACTGGAAGTGGTGGTGCCTATGCAGTAAGTACCTCTGCAAACGGAGATTGTCATTCTGAGGATAGAATGTTTAAACTATTTAAAAAAGGGGATGCAAATGGACAATATGTAACACAGACAGTATTACTTCCAGCTGGGACTTACGACTGGTCTTTTTATACCAAGTGGTTGGTATTAGTTTCTTGGGGTAATACTGGAGATTATGAACCTACCTTCAAAATTCAAACCTATAATAATGACGATAGTTCATGGGAAGATCTTCAAGTAGTAGTTACGACTCAGCCAACTACTGTTGATACTTGGGTACAACAAACAGGTACTTTCACAAATAGTGTTGAAAGACAAGTTAGAATTAGATTTCATAAATATGGTGGAGTCACTGATAATTTATCAAACCTTGGTGAGTTAATGTTTATTGACGATGTTAGTCTTACCTATAAAAATAGTAGTTTAAGTATTTCAGATGAAGAATTGATGTCATTATCAATTTATCCAAACCCTGCATCAGATATTATTTCTATTAAAGGGGTTGAAAATATTAAATCAATAAAATTATATTCTATACTAGGGAGTTTAGAAAAAGAAGTTTTCAATACCAATCAAATTGATATCTCAGAACTTTCATTTGGTATTCATTTGATTAAAGTTGATAATGGAACTGTCTTCACTAGAAAGATCATTAAACAATAACTTAACTATTTTTCTTTAAAAGCTATTTTAATCAAACACATCAAATTTTGGTTTTAATAGCTTTTTTATTCAATAAAAAAATTAATTTGTGAATTCTATTAACAAGTTATCTATTTTACTACTTATTTTGACGAGCTTATCGGGTTTTAGTCAAAAAAAATCTGAATCAACAAAATCTCCTAATATTGTATTTATTTTTTCAGATGATCATGCAACCAATGCTATATCTGCTTATGGTGGTATTTTTAAAGAATTAGCTCCAACACCAAATATAGACCGTATTGCAAATGAGGGTGCTTTGCTTGAAAATGCGTTATGTACAAATGCTATTTGTGGACCTAGTAGAGCAGCTATATTAACTGGAAAATATAGCCATGTTAATGGGTATTACAAAAATTATAAAGGAGGTGTTTTCAATAATAAACAATGGACATATCCGCAAGCTTTAAAAGATGCAGGGTATCAAACAGCCTTAGTAGGGAAATGGCATTTAGCATCTGAACCTGTTGGTTTTGATTACTACAAATATCATATATCACGTGGTGAACAGGGTTTATATTGGGATCCCGTTTATAATGAAAATGGAAAAAAAATAAAAGAAAAAGGATATGCAACAAATTTAACAACCGATTTTGCCTTGGACTGGTTAAACTTGAAAAATAGTAAAGAGCCTTTTTGTCTCTTACTACAATATAAAGCTCCTCATCGTCAATGGGCACCAGATACTAAATATGAAAATTTATGGGAAGATCAAGAAATGCCTTATCCATCAACTTTTAATGATACGTATCAAAGCAGAGAATTAACGGCTGGTGATACTGAAATGACCATGGATTATTTTAGTAGACAAGACATGAAAATGACACCTCCAGACTCTCTATCAAAAAGTGATCGAAGGAAATGGAGTCAATTTGGATTTAAACCCAACGAAATAGTAACTCCTGATGAAAATTTAAGTCCACAAGAAGTCCGTGAATGGAAATATCAAAAATATATTAAAGATTATTTAGCGACCATTAAATCTGTAGATGATAATATAGGTAGAGTATTAGCCTATTTAAAGGACAACGGATTAGAGGAGAATACGATTGTAATTTATGCTTCAGATCAAGGATTCTTTTTGGGTGAACATGGTTTTTTTGACAAGCGTTTCATGTATGAAGAGTCTTTGAAAATGCCTTTTGTTATTCGGTATCCTGGAAAAATTAAACCAGGAACAGTTGTAGATGATATCGTTTCAAATATAGATTTTGCTCCAACCTTATTAGACATGGCAGGAATTACAATTCCTGAGCAAGTACAAGGAAAAAGTTTCTTTAACAATCTTAAGGGAGAAAATTCTGAAGATTGGCGGCAGTCAATGTATTACCATTATTACGAATATCCCTATTACCACCGTGTCCAGCCTCATTATGGAATAAGAAATAAACGATATAAATTAATCCATTTTTATTATAATATGGATATTTGGGAACTATATGATTTAAAAAACGATCCCAATGAGATGCGTAATTTAATAAATATAGAAGCAAACTCAGAACTTATTAAAGAGTTAAAAAAAGAACTGTATAAATTAAAAGAGACTTATGGGAATAAACTTTCTTTAGAGGAATTAAGACATATTTCTGATACCGACTTTGGAGGATTGGAATCCAAAAAAAAATAACAAGTATGTTTTCAGGAAAGGAAAAAAAGTTATTTAATAAAATTGTACAACAGTTAAATAAAAATGTGGCAAAAAACACCACGAAAATTGACTCAAAAAAATCTAATATTAGCTATAAAAAATTAAAAAATTAAAGTTCATACTTTATTAGGCTTAAAAATAAATCATTAATTTACAATCAAGATTTTTTAGATAATAGCGATGTAGATAATAATTATATATTTTCATGTATTCCATTTGAAACTTCACTTTCTAATGACAAATATATAAACCTTTCAAAAGTTAAATTGAAGATTTCCCCAAATCCTACTTCAGATAAAATTAAGACCTTTGGGATTTACACTGTAACTGGCGTATTTATTGAAACAGAATTATCTGATGGATTTATTGATGTTTCAAACTTAAAAAAAAGTATTTACATCGTTAAAGTAAACCAATATTACACAAAGTTTATAAAAATTTAACAATAAACTAATCTTTAACTACCCCTAAATTATCAGGTATTAAATGGATAATTAAATTTAAAATATTATATAATGAAGACACTAAAATATACATACATGCTGCTGCTTTTACTCACTTTAACAGCTTCAACATCTTTGGAAAAGCCATTAAAAATGAATGTTTTATTTATCATCGCAGATGATTTAAATTGTGCTATTGGTGCTTACGGCGATTCTATTGTACAAACTCCAAATCTTGATCAATTAGCAAAAGAGGGTGTTGTTTTTGGAAATGCTCATGTCCAATATCCGTTGTGTGGGCCTTCAAGAGTTTCTTTAATGACTGGTTTGTATCCTGATCAAACAAAATCAAAGAAATTAAGACTCTATGTTAGGCAAACTATTCCAGATGTAGTTACAATAGGTCAAAAGTTTAGGAGGGAAAATTATCATTCGGTAAGAGTAGGTAAAATTTATCACTACCATAATCCAAGAGACATTGGAACAGCTGGACATGATGATTCCTTTACATGGGATAGAACTGTAAATCCCTTCGGACGAGATAAAAAAGAAGAACATAAAATAAAAACCCTGAAGCCAAAATTAGATGGTGGAACTTTAAGTTGGTTAGCATCTGATGGAAAAGACGAAGAACAAACTGATGGTATTGGTGCTACAGCTGCTGTGGGTTTTCTTGATGAATTTGCTAAAAGTGGAGAAAACTTCTTTTTAGCTTTTGGACTTTATCGTCCGCACGTTCCTTTTGTAGCTCCTAAAAAGTATTTTGATTTATACGATTTGGCTGATTTTCAAGTACCTGAAAGCTCAGAGGAATATTTACAAACTATTCCTAAACCTGCAGCTATTTCTGTACGATCAAAAAAAGAACAAGTGTATTTAGATCAGGAATTAGCAAAGACAATAAAAAGAGCCTATTATGCAACCACAAGTTTTATGGATGCGCAGATTGGACGTGTTTTAGATAAATTAAAAGCTACAGGGTTGGATAAAAACACCATTGTTGTCTTCACTTCAGATCACGGATATCACTTAGGTGAGCATGGTCATTGGCAAAAACAAACTCTGTTTGAAGATGCTACACGAGTTCCTTTAATCATTGCTGGTCCTGGAGTTCTTAAAAATAAAAAAATAGAAGACGCACCTGTTGAATTGGTAGACCTTTATCCAACAATAATGGATTTAGTTACTATGAATACACCAAAATTTGTAAAAGGAAAAAGTCTTGTTCCCATGCTAAAAAATACTCAGCATCGAGTTCGTGAAAGTGCCTTATCTGAACTACAGGTAACTACAGAAAATGGATTAGCACAGGGCTATTCAATTAAAACAGACCGGTATCGATTAAGTCAATGGAAAAGCCAAGGTATTCTTAGTTATGAATTATATGATCATAATTTTGATAAAGCTGAACTTACTAATCTTGCTACTCGTATTGAGTATCAAAAGGTTAAAGATTCTCTAATAAATATTTTAGCTACTAGAGTAGTGGATGCTCAAAGTATTCCTAAAGGTCTAGGAAGACAAATTAAGAATGCAAAACCATGGCAAGAGCCCAAGAGAATTCACTCAAAACCAAAATAATTCAGATTAAAACCTCCCCAAAACAACTAATTATTTTGGAGAGGTTTTTTTGAAATAAGGGGAGTGCAACAGACCATTTTTCTTGAATTAAATCGTTCTACGCTCTTTTATTTCTTTATAATAATTTTGTAACTTTTTGCGTTTTTATGATCAGATACTTTTAAAAAATAGATACCATTATACAATGTATGTGTTTCCATAATACTTAAGGTACTTGCGGGTAATATTTCGCTTTTTAAAACTACTTGTCCTAATTCATTAAACAATTCTAATTTTAGTTTTTTGTTTAATAAATTAGACTGAATTGCAATAAAGTCTTGTGCTGGATTAGGATATACTTTTAAGTTAAAGCTATTTTCATCAAAATCACCTAGACCCAAGGTGGAATCATAATTGGTTGTAGTTTCATTTATTGAATTAACTTTTGATCCTGTTACATTTCCATAGAATGTTGGACCTACAGCATAAGGATAGGCCGAGTTGTGATTTGTATCTACGGTCGCATAATACGCATAGGTGCCAGATGGGTATTCTGGAGTAACAGCAAAACGTCCATTGTGTTCATCTAGATAGTCTGGATTTGTATTAGAGAGGTATTCATAATCCTCTCTAAAATATCCTAAATCCATGACTTCTTGATTTCCAGCGTTAGGGCCGTTTGGAATGGTGAAAACTTGCCCTACATCCGGGCCATTTACACGAACTGTTATATTCCGTAATGAATAACTAGATTTCATTCTTACAATTCCACCTGTTCCGTCAGTATTTTCAAAAGCATATGCACCATAGATAGGAAAACCATCATAAGCAAAACCAATCAAAGGAGAATGATTATCTATGTCTATTACGTATAAACCATCTGCAGGATAGGTATCACATACATCAGATACCACCAATAAATCTAAGTTAAAAGCACTTGGATTTTGGTGATGGTGATAATTACCCATAGCAGGATGTGCTTTTGCACAATCAAAACCATCCATTTCTGCTGGGATAGCATCTCTATTCCAATTTTGTGTCGCCATTGGACCTCCAGCACAATTAGGGTTTCCAGGGCCACCACAAAGTCTATTATTATTGTTATCCCAAGCTACGCCATCTCTATAATCAAATAAAGACACACCATTTATGAAGATACCTATATTTCCTCCATTAGTGTTTGTTGATGTTCCTGTATTTTGTGAGGGATTTAATGAGATTCTATAGATGGCATTTTGATTCGTTGCTAAAGACGGATTATTGTCATTAAATGGTCCAGTAATATAGGATGGAATTCCCGTTGCTGTAACATAGACCCAATTATTTGAGTAATCTACAGATTGCACATTGGCTAAAACATCGTCTTCTATGGGGGTTGAGTTTCCTGCAATATAATGGCGTCCTGTAGTTCCATCATTGTTTTGAATCCAAGATAAGATTCCAGGATTTGTTTGTGCTTTAGCGATGCTTATAAAAGCAAGCAGAATTGCAAATTGTATTAAGTTTTTTTTCATTATTTTAAGATTTGATTGGTTGTTTATTTTTAAGAGGGAAAGTAAATCGTTTATCAAATAAAAACTCCTTATCAGTAAGTGTTCTTAAAAAGACTAGTAGGTCTACTTTTTCTCTATGAGATAATTTTATGTTGTTTTTTAGTACTTCAGATACGGTTTTACTATGTTGTACATCTGAGGTATAATGGTTAATGACTTCTTGTAGGGTTTCAAAACGACCATCGTGCATGTAGGGCTTTGTAAATTGAATGTTTCTGAGTGTCGGTACTTTAAACTTTAGAGAATCTTCAGGATTATTTGTGACGAGTTGCCGCCCAAAATCATTTAAAGTAGGATCTATTTTTAACCCATTATTTTCAAATTGGTTGTTAGTAAAAAGAGGTTCAGTATGGCAAGAGGCACACTTATTTCTAAATATGCTTAACCCATTTTTTTCTTGTTCAGTAAATTCTCCACCCACTTCTTTTCTTATGTGTTTGTCGTATTTAGAATTAGAGGTCGTTAGCATCACTACAAACTGAGTTATTGCTAATAAGGTTCTCTGCCCTGTAATGATAGAGTCATTATGAACATTATAAAAAAGAGTTCTGTATTTTTCTGATGCATTCAGTTTCTCAACCACCTGCTCTAGAGATGCATCCATTTCATTTTCACTAGAAATAGGTGCTAATGCTTGTAATTCTATATGATTAACTCCACCATCCCACATAAAAGAAGTATTCCAAGCTAAATTCATGATGGTCATAGAGTTTCTTTTTCCAATTCTTCCATCGATCCCGTGGCTTAACTCATGGTCTACATGCGCAAAGCCAGTTGCTTGTGTATGGCAAGAAGCACAAGAAATAGTGTTGTCTCTAGATAATATTGGATCATAAAATAAGTGTCTCCCTAGCTGAAATTCATTTTCAGACATCGATAGTTTTGAAAAGTCATAATGTGGAATAGGCCAATACTCAGGATATTCAAACAGTAATTTTTTATTTTTAAGAACAACAAAACCGAAGCATAAAAATAACCCAAAACTAAAGAGTATATGTTTTGTAACTTTATTCATGAATAGAAAACATTTTTGGAAGTAAATTTGCAACTGAATTGGCTTCCTTCCCTGGAATCATAACTTGATTTTGAGAGTCTAAATGAATAGATTTAAAAAATGGATAAGCATCTAGATGTATTGTAAGTGTTTCTTCTTTTATAGATGCTAAATTAAATGCCAAAGTTCTTATTGTCGCATTAGGTTTTTGGTAACCACCAATATGAAATTGAAACTTATTTTTTCGTGTAGTACAACTCGGACTTTTTCCTTCTATCTTAAAGTTAATATAACCACTCTGCCATGACCAAAACATTCCATTTATAGGATCTAAATCTCCTGCATTCGCTCCGGAAGTATTAAATTTTTTATCCACACCAATGTCAAAATTTAAGACATAATTATTGGTATAAATTATATCAGACAATTCTATAGACAATGTTTCTTTTTTAAAAACATCAATTAGTTGCTCTTTTCTAATTGTGTCTGTAGAAGATTCTTTATCTATAAGTACAAAATTGGTTAGATAAAATTTTAGTTTCGATAGCTGAATTGAATCTTTTGATTGAGTGACATACCACGTGTCTTTTAGGATAGATTCTCCATTGAAAATGGGAACAATATTTACAATTAATTTTTCAGTATTTTTTTGAGAAAAAACTAATTGAAATGAAAATATGAACATTGCCATAAAAAAATAAAGGTTCATAGATTTAGATTGCATATGTTTCATTAGAATTAGTTGCTGTTTTTATTTCTTGTGGTGTTTCTTTTAATCCTTTGGTTCACATCGTATTTGTTATACTACTATATGCATAAAATCCGGTGTCTTATCTTTAGATAAAAACACATTTTTTATTCTAAAAAAGACCTCAGTATTAAAAATCTCTAGGTGGCGGTCTTCTGTGTACATCTTTTCCTTTATTTCGAAATGGTCTTTCATTAGGATTGGTATGCAACGCGTCTTTTAAAATAGTTTTAAATGTTTCTTTTTGAGTTTCTTTACAGATACTTTCAATCATTTTAAAATGTTGAAATACTTCTTCTTGCTTTTGTTTCTCCTTTTTACCTATTAAAGACGTGATCGAATCAATAGATAGGCTAGAGTCAATTTTGTCTGATAAACTATTAAAAAGTAGATCCTTTAGGTCTTTAATGTCATTTGAGTACTGCATCATGGTCTCATGGTGCCCTTGAGACTTTCTCTTAAATTCTTCTACTTGAGAATCATTAAAATTAAGTTTTTTTATTAAAAAAATATCGGGCATTTGAGGTCTTCCAGATTTTTTATGTTCACTATTTCCTATATAGTTAACGATAAAAAAACCATTAAATACGATTAAAAAAAAGAGTAATAGATATAAGATTAAATTCTTCTTCATAACTATTTTAGGATTAAAGTTGTTGTGTTTTTTGATAAACCATAAGAGTTAGCAAACAGATCAACGTTTTTATTGTAGGTAGTTTCTTTAATATTGTTGAGTGCAATTATATTTAAAATAAGAACACCCGCTAGGGTGGCAAACTGTATTTTTGGCGTAAACCAAGTCCAGCTAGTACTTGCTTTTTCTTCAGGGATATTAAAAATTTGTTGCAGTACCCTTTCCTTAAAAAACGGAGAGACTTCTACGGTATTGATTGTTTTGACAGCAAGTAAAGTGTCTTTAACGTTACTGTTTATTTCTGTACTTGTTTTCATAAATTAATTATTTAGATGCAGACAATTAAACAAACTTGTGCTAGTATTCTTTTTTATAATAGGATTTTAATAATTTCTGCAAATTTATTTTTGCTCTAAACATGACAGACTCAACAGAAGACAAACTTTTATTTGTGATCTCTGCAATTTCTTGATAGCTTTTTCCATCTATTTTATGAAGTGTAAAAACAACACACTGGCTTTCAGGCAAGTTGTTTATTGCTTTAAACAATGTACGATGAAGTTCTTTATTTTCCAGTATAATACCTGGGTGGTTCATGTCAGTAAAATAGTTAGTTTTATCAAGCGAAATTGTATTACTAGAGATAGACTGCATGAAAGCAAAACGTTTTTTAGCCTTTTTCTTTCGGATGAATTCTAAGCACTTATTTGTAGTAATTCTATAAATCCAGGTAGTTAATTTTGAGTTTCCTTTAAACCCATTAATAGAGTTAAAAACCTCTACAAAAACTTCTTGCGCAATATCTTCTGCATCTTCTTTGTTAGGGACAAAAGAAATGCAGGTACCAAATACTTTCTGCTGAAAATCATCTAAAAGTTTATGATAAGCATTCTCGCTTTTCAATTTTAATTGTTTTATGAATTCAGTTTCTGTCAAAAATAGTTGAATGTAGTTTATACACTAATATATAGATGAACTAACAAAATAAAACTTGTGCATATTGTTTTTAAAGATACACTATAATTTTTTTGAGGCTTCACATAAAAAAACTAGAAATCTAATTAATTTTTTATTACTTCAAAAACCTTATGAACTCTTTCTTAAATTTTAAAAAAAATGATAGCCATAACATATAATGTAATTTTTTTTAGTGGCTAAGGATGGTAATTTTAATCGTAATTATTATTAGAAGTATTTATCCATTACTTTTAGATAAAAATTTTAAGAAAAAATCTACTGATATTATGATGAAAAATCTAGTAATGAATTTAATATTAGGTTTTTTTTAATCGATTATTTTTATGGTATCGTATGCTGAAATTATATATTTTTAATTTAAGAGGAGTTTTTAAATTTATCATGGTAGTTTTTAACTTATGTATCTAATAGACCTAAAATTATATGCAACCTAAATTTCATTTAGCATCATAAAAAACAGAAATGATATTTATAGAGTATTCTTTTATTTTAATGAGTGTCTTCTCTTCAATTCGCCAGCTTTTAATCCAAATTTTTCGTGAAATTTTTTATTAAAATAGGTTCTGCTATTTATTCCCACAGCATAAATAACTTCATTTAAAGTGGGGTATTTGTTTTTAACAATATAGTCGTAAGCAGTTTGTAAACGAATTTCTAGTATTATATTTATAATGCTCAATCCAAATTTCGATTTTAAAATTTGACCTAGTTTTTTTTTCTCATATCCACATATTTTAGCTAGTTTACTTACATTAAAATCTGAATTTGTTAAATTCAACATTACGGTCTTTTTTATTTTAACCATTAAATCATCATGAGAACTTTCAAAGTCAATTTTAGTATCATTAGACATAATTTTTTCTAAGGTAATAGAGCATTCTAATATGTTCTGAACTCTAGATAAAATTTCATCTTTTGAAAACGGTTTTTGTATGTATTCTTCAACACCTAGGTTTTTTTTGAAATCCTCTGATAAATCATAAACTGTTGAAGCAATCATAATAAATGGCACTTTTTTATGAGTATCAATTTTATTAATAGCAGCTTTTAACTCCGCACCATTCATTATAGGCAACTTTAATTCTGATATGATGAGATTAAAATTATTTTCTTTAATAAATTTTAATGCTTCTTTACCGTTAACAGCTATAGTACAATTTAAGAAGTTACTGAAAATCTCTTTTAAGTATAAAATTATTTCTATGTTATCCTCAACAATTAATAAATTTGGAAAACTATTGTTTGCTTGTGTTTCTAAAGAATTTTTTTTTGATAGTAATTCAAAGGCTATAGTCTCACTTTTTTTGAATAAAGAATATGTTTTAAGCTCCAAGGGTATATCTACATTAAAAACACTCCCGACATTAAGTTTAGATTCTAACCGTATTTTGCCATTTAATTTTTCAATTATTTTAGAGATCAAAGACAGTCCAACACCATAGCCACTTATATATTTGTTGTTTTTGGTGTTATGAAATTGTAAAAAAACGTTGTCTCTTTCATGTTCACTAATACCATAACCCTCATCTTTCAGGCAAATAGATATTTGTTGCTCGCTAAATTGTATCGAAAGATAAATACTAGTACTTGTTGCTGAATATTTAATTGCATTTGAAATTAAGGTATCAAGAATTATTTTTAGACTGTCGGCTTCAAAGTTAATTTTAAGAGAGTCTATCACATCTGTTTTATAGTAAAATGCTATTTTTTTTACTTCTAAATTTGATTGATAAGAAGAAACGATTTCCCTTACAAAAGAATTAAATTTAATTTCTTTCTTAGTTTTTATGGTAATATGACTTTTATCAGAATTTACAATATTTAAAAAGTTATCTAGTGAAGAAGTCATTTTCTCAACATTATCATAGGCTTTGTCTAAATATTTTTTTCTTTTAACGTGATCTAGTGTATGTTCTTGCATTAAATTTAAATACCCCATAATTGAAGTAATGGGTGTTTTAACTTCACGTGAAATATTTTCCAAGTATGCGAGATCTTTATTTAAAAATATTGGGTTATTAGTTAGATTTATTTTTTCTTTTTTTAATTTATATGTTTTAAAATAAAAAAACACAACAAAAGCAGTTAAAAATAAAAATACTGCTACAAATATTTTTTTTAATAAATTAAGATTTGATAGATGACTGTTTTTTTTTGAAATCAACTCTTTTTCTTTTAAAAGATCAGCATTAAAAAGTTTTTCTATTGCTCTCTTTTTTTTGTTAGAATTTTTAATTTCATTTGCTTTATTAAGATAATAGTATGCTTTTTTAATATCATTTTTAGATAAGTAATAAAGGTTGTAAGCCTCATAGGCTTCTTGTTTGTTGTAATTTTTTATTGGAGATGTCTGCTCAATTAATTTTTTAAAATATAAATCTGCTTTTTTTGAATTTTTACTTAAAAGTGCATATTTTAATTTTTCGATATAAAAATCATCTGATAAAAACTCTATAGTTGCCTCATCAATATTTTTGGGATTGTGTATTTTATCTAAATAAAACTCGCCTAGCTTATATTTACCAAGTCCTTTGTATGTTTCATGAGAGGTTTCATAATACTTTTCGAGTAATGACAGTTTGTCTAATTTTGTTGTGTCTACACTTCTCAGTAAATTCAATGCTGATTTATATAGTTCTGAACTAACCAAATTGTTAGATTTTTCTATTTTTATCAATTGTAATAAGTTCTCATATCTTGGATGTTCTGGGACTGCAAATATAGTTTCAGCTAGCTCATCAACAATTTCTCTTGAGTGTTTAAAACTTTCCAATTCATCATACAAATGATTTATGTTAACAAGTGTCTGAATTGTTTTGTATTGTGTCTTTTTTTCTTTGGAGGACTTGTATAAGTTAAAAGCAATTTCATATCCATCTATTGCTTCAATATACAGTTCATTTTCGTGTTGAATATAAGAACGAATACCATGTGACTTGCCTATTAATTCAGGCTTAGTAGTTAGAGTTTTTATTTTATTATGGTAATAATTAACAGAATCTAAACTATTATTTATTTTAAATACTACAAGCATCATGTCAAGCATCGATTTAACTTGAAGATCTACAATTGTTTTAATACTTTTTGATGTGTGTAGTGATTTTTGAGTTTCAAGTAATTTTAAAAATGCATGAATCTTTTTGGAATTTTTTTCGGGACTCCAATAGTACATAGAAGCATTATTATGACTAAATATACTATCAAGAATACTTAAACTTACAATTTTATTGTTAGCTGATTCTGATTTATTTGTAGGCTTTGATGTTTGCTTTTGAGTAAAGTAGATACTATTTAATGCAACAAATAATATTATAATTTTAATCTTCAAACTAGGGGTGTTTTTAATTATAATCTAATTTAAAAATTTAAACTATATTAATTTGTTTTTTTTTAATAAAAAGCACAAATAAGGGGTTAAAAAAGCACAAAAAAATTAAAAGAGATCTTTTATTGTCCAAATAAAGATCATTTATAATATGGTTTTAAATTATTTTTGTGACCAAATAATAACAAATAACAAACTACAAATAACAAATAACAAATAACAAGATTATATTAAATTGTTTTTCTTTAAAAATGATTTTTTAACCACTTTTAAAATCAATGGCTCAACACTCACCCCCTTTTTGTGGAGTAGGTATTAATTTATTTAATTCTACAACTAACGATTATACACTTTTTTTTAAAAATCCAAAGGTATTTTCTTTTGTATTTCACAATCAATCTTTATTAAATTTCATAACCAATTCAATAAAAATTATAAAAAATACAATGACTTTCATTAAAACTGACTGTCATTTATGAGTCGCTATATATACACGTCTAATAAAATCAATAAATCTACCCCAAGCTAAAAAATCTACCCCCTAGAAACAGACTTATGGAAACCAAATCAAACAAATTATTTCTTGCAACATTTAGAAACTACTTTATACTATTCGCTCTAAGTTTTTACATTCTAAGTGTAAATACAGCTTTCACAAAATCTAATAATATAGACAACGCAAAAGAAAATCCTGTCGTATATTATGCATCTCCAGATTGGATTAACATCAATTCAGTAAATAATACTTCTTCCTCAAATAATGAAGAATTATCTGTACAGCCATTCCCAAATCCAGACACAGATGGAGATGGTGTAAACGATGTTTTTGACTTAGATGACGATAATGATGGTATTTTAGATACAAGAGAAGAGAACCTTGTTACTTCTTTAACTGCAGTAGCAGGTGGTTCAGCAATTACCACAGAGTCTAATAATTTTACAGTAAACAATATT
>Ga0209712_10000974_pt1 | contig 24646 bp, 25 predicted proteins | sample ArcOceMetagenome_FD_187443 | JGI IMG/M metagenome (GOLD analysis project Ga0209712, IMG submission 187443) | Marine eukaryotic phytoplankton communities from Arctic Ocean - Arctic Ocean - Greenland ARC118M Metagenome (SPAdes) (version 2) | ecosystem: Environmental > Aquatic > Marine > Oceanic...
ATGTCTTGCCAGTCACGCAAGGTCGCTACATGGTGCAGATGTGCAAGGGCGACAGGGCCGCTTCCGATGATCGAAAGGTGGCGCGCCGAAGCAGACGCAAGCAGATCAACGGCAAGTGCGGTTGTTCCCGCCGTCCGTTCTGTCGTTAGTAAACTCGCATCCCACCAGACAAGCGGTTGACCTGTCTGCATCGACATTAACGCAGTCCATGCGGTGATAACCGGGGTCGCGTCTGTGATGATATAGGGAGAGAGTTTTGCGCCCAAAACACCCGCTTCTGTAATTGCGCCCATATAAGTGATGAAGTCCCCAACGCCATCGGGAAAATCAGTGATGGTTTGCGCAGGTTGCACAGCACTGCCATCCCCCAAGCCACGAAAAAGTGAGGTCCAAGCGGCATATGAGCAAATTCAATGGTGTTCCCAAGGCTCAATTTGGTCTATATTTGAAGGAATGTGAGTGGCGTTTTAACAACAGTGACCCTTCAAGACAGTTATTACTGCTAAGATAATGGGTTAAGCTTTACTTGAAGTAGTTATCTGGGTCAGCCTCTAAATTTATTCTTTATTCTAAACTGCGCTGCACAGATTTAGTTACCCGATCTCATTAATCTATCGACCATGTCGCGGCTGGGCATTGAGGGGGCTGTTCCAGCTTTCGTGACGGAGATCCCTGCTGTGGCGCAACCATAGCGTACAGCATCTAATGGTGTTCGCTTTTCAGCCAAAGCGGCAGCAAACCCGCCGTTAAATGCGTCTCCTGCGCCGGTTGTTTCAATAACGTTACCGGCTATCACAGCTGGAACAAGTCCTAGGCCATGCACAAAAGCACCCTGCTCGCCCATCGTTATAATAGGCGTCCCAACGCCCAAATCGCGTAAAACGTCGCAAGCTCGCTTCGCTTGCGACTGTGTCCGAACGGAAATACCGGTTAAAAATTCACACTCCGTTTCGTTTGGTGTCACATAATCGCAAAGGGCTAGCATGCCGTCAGGCAAGATTGCGGCGGGTGCAGGGTTGAGGACTGTGGTCACGCCAGCTGCTCGAGCTATTTCCAGTCCACACATGGCGGCATCCATTGGTTGTTCAAGCTGCGTTACAAAGACATCCGAGTCCGCGATCAATGCAGCATGGGCCTGAATAAAAGCAATATCAATCAATGTTGCAGCCCCGGGCGCAACGATAATTGCGTTATCACCTGTACTGTCTTCGATAAAGATATGAGCTGCGCCAGTATAGGAGCTACTGAGTTGCTGCACATGGGGAATAACCCCTGCTTTTCTCCAAGTATCAAACGCTAGTTTTGAAAAGTCGTCTTGGCCCAGTTTCGAAATAATATGGGTTTCAGCACCCATGCGGGCAGAGGCTACGGCCTGATTTGAGCCTTTTCCACCGGGACCAAGCGCAAAAGAGGTGCCCATGATGGTCTCTCCCATATTTGGCATCCGTGCCGCGCGATAGGCAGTATCAGCAACGAAGACCCCGAGTATAACAACTTTGCCCATGATTAGCCCCCATCCGGCGGCACGACGCCTTTGCGAAATGCAAAGCAGCCATAGAAACGCCGCTCACCAGTTTGGATCACCGCATAGGCTTTCTTTGAGCGGTCATAAAAAGCGAAGCGTTCGATTTCAATCAACTTAGGACCGTTGACTGCAGTCACTTGGGCTTGGACCTCTTCCATCACCGGCAGAATCTTGTTTGGCTCTCCAACTACTTGCATTCTTGCCGCAGCATCATCGACAAATGTGTCAATGGGGTAAAGCGAGAGCACAGCTCGAATGACATCAGCCGCGCTGCGGTCTATCCGGAGGACCTCTCCCAATACAGTTTCCCTAGCAACACTATCGGATGGAAAATTTGTATCGGCAATAATTAAATCATCTCCATGTCCCATCGCGCGCAAAGCGTACAACACGTCAGCATTCAAAATTGGATCAATTCCCTTAAGCATCCAAATCTCCTGAAATTATCTATTAAAGTTGAGCACCGCTCTTATCGTCGAACACATGAAGATGGTCTTGGTCAGGTATGAGGTGAATTGTTTGGCCACTTTCAAAAGTATGACGTTCTCGGAAAATCGCCGTGACGTCTTGGCCTTCATAGCGCAAAAAAACCATCGTTTCTGCCCCGGTAGGTTCAACAACTTTGACCTGCATTGGTAGGCCACCCTCTTTGGCCAAAATTAGATGCTCCGGTCTAACTCCAAGTTTAACCTTACAACTCCCGCTTGGCCCTGCAAAAAATTGATCTCCAATTTTCACCATGCCATCAGACAAATTTCCACTGAGTAGGTTCATCGATGGTGCCCCGATGAAGGTAGCAACAAATTCGTTCGCTGGATTGTCATAAAGTTCAAGCGGCGTACCAATCTGTTCGATTATTCCGTCCTGCATTACCACAATTCTGTCTGCCAATGTCATAGCTTCGATTTGGTCGTGTGTTACAAAGACGGTCGTCGTTTTCAAGCGTTGATGCAATTCTTTGATTTCAGTGCGCATCTGAATGCGCAGCTTGGCGTCAAGGTTAGACAACGGCTCATCAAATAAGAAGACCTGAGGATCACGAACGATGGCACGACCCATGGCAACACGCTGACGCTGTCCTCCAGACAGATGACGCGGCTTGCGGTCTAGGTATTCTGTCAGGCTGAGAATATCAGCGGTTTCTTTCACTCGGCGATCAATTTCAGCCCTACTAGTTTTTGCGACCTTAAGCGCAAAACCCATATTTTCTGCCACAGTTTTGTGAGGATATAAAGCATAGGTCTGAAACACCATTGCAATATCGCGTTCAGATGGAGGTAAATTGTTCACCACACGCTCACCTATTGCGATGGTACCGCTATCAATAGGCTCCAATCCCGCGATCATCCTAAGCAATGTGGATTTACCGCAGCCAGATGGACCAACAAGAGCAACGAACTCACCATCCATAATATCTATGTTAAGCCCGTGTATTACTTCCAGAGCCCCATAAGATTTACGAAGTTCTTTAATCCTGACATTTGCCATTGTGCGTTGTCTCCCTAAGCTACGATGCTATCCAAAGCATTAAACCCTGTCCACGCCAACTAACGACCTTTGTTGACTTTAATTTTTGTTCTATCATAATCCTTTTACGATCAGGAGATTCTTGGGGCTAGCATATTAAAATTATTGATATTTTTTTTCATGTGTCAATGCCTCAAATTAATGATTGTTTTAACGATCCTTGGGAGGACTAAAAATGAAAGTCGAACTATATAATTATATAAAAGCTGCTCAAAAGATGAACCGGCGTCAGATATTAAAAGGCTCTGCTGCACTTGGAGCGGTTGCAATGATGCCCCAATCGGCATTCGCCGGTGGGCATGGGAATGTTAGAGCTGAAATTCTAAAAATTCCAGGTGTCGGCGCTGGATCACCGACCGATAGTGACTGGCAAAAAGTGGGCGAAATGTGCCTTGGCGCGACCAAGGGCAACGTCGATGAGGGAGAGTTCGAAGGGGTTGAGTTGACCTTTATGGGGCTAAACAACCAGAACCTGCATAACTTCCTGTTTCGAGGATTCTTGAAGCCATGGGAAGCCTACACGGGGGCAAAGATCAATTGGATCGACCTCGCCCAAGGTGACTATAACGCCCGCCTTCAGCAGTCAATTGCTACTGGTACCGTTGATTTTGATATTATCGAGATGGGTGCCCCATTTGAGGGTGATGTACTTGGCAAGGGCCTTGCTTCAGAAATGCCTGAGTGGGTCAAAGAGCAAATCGACATGGACGACTATGTAGATTACCTCAAGGCGCCCGTTGGTACCTGGGGTGGTAAAACGTACCGCGTGTCTATTGATGGTGATTGCCACACGTTTGCCTATCGTAAAGATTACTTTGGCCCGGGCTCTATCACTGGCCGTGATGTACCTACCACTTGGCAGGAAATCAATGAGGTATCCAAGGAATTGATTGGTAAGGAAGATCCACTCACCGGACTTCCCGCACACGGGTACCTTGATCCACTTAAAGGCTGGGGTGGCTTCGGTTTCTACTTCCTTGAAAACCGTGCATCAGCATATGCTAAGCACCCTAACAGCCCCGCGTGGTTGTTTGAGCCAGACACAATGAAGCCAATGGTAAATAATCCAGCTTGGGTACAAGCAATCCAAGACGTAATGGATTTGATCGAAGCGGGTGCATATCCCACTGATCAAATCAACGCAGACCCAGGCACAACCGCATTCCAACAGTTCCTCGCTGGAACTGGCTCAATGCTAACGTGGTGGGGCGACGTAGGATCCAGTGCACGTACATCTGACACATCTGTTGTCGGTGATGTTGTCGGCTTTGGCGTCAATCCAGCTTCCGATCGTGTCTATAATGCAAAAGCTGGAGCATGGGAGGAAACCAGAAACGAGGCACCAAACATGGCCTACATTGGCTGGGGTGTTTACGTTATGGCAACCGTAGAAGGCGACGAGAAAAAGAAAAAGGCAGCTTGGTCTGCTGCTGCCCATCTTGGCGGCAAAGATCTTTCTCTTTGGGCATCTGCATATCCATCGGGCTTCCAGCCTTACCGCAATTCACACTTCCAGTATGATGAGTGGGAAGAAGCTGGCTATGACCGTGAATATGTCGAGGATTATCTCGGCTCTAACGCAGATAGCTATAATCACCCGAACGCGGCGATTGAACCGCGTATTCCTGGCATCTTCCAATATTATTCTGTGGCAGAAGATGAGTTGGCAAAGGGCTATGCGGGTCAATATGGCTCTGCGCAAGAAACTGCAGATGCTATTGCGGCAGCTTGGGAGAAAATCACAGACCAGATCGGCCGTGACAGCCAGATTTCAGTGTACAAAGCATCGCTTGGCATGTGACCATAATCCTTTATAATTTGAACAGGCGGTGCCTCGGGGCCGCCTGTTTTTTAATGAACAAACATCTTCCATTTTTATAGAGACCCATTATGAATACAGATGGCGACCTTCTACACACGGTGACTGCTGATAATATTTCGGACGCCCGCAAACGTCTCGGCAAAACAATGGTGTGGGGCTCTGCGCTGCTTTGTGCTTCAATGGCGGTCTTGCAAGCGGCATATCAGGCAGAACATATTAGTATTGGCTTCGAAACTTGGCGTCCAATTTTATATGCGTATATGCTTTGGGCTACGGCCCTTTGTTTAGCACAGGTCATCGTCAATGGAGAGAAGGGAAAGCGCACCCTTTTTGTGCTCCCAGCCGCACTCTTTGTTGTAAGCCTTGTTATCTTCCCTCTACTTTTTGCGCTTTATATTTCTTTCACGGATTGGAACCTCGCATCTCCAAATGGGCCGCAGCCCAATGGTTTGGACAATCTTTATCAAATGTGGAACGACAGCTTCTACTGGAATGCACTGAAGAATATGGTCTACTATGTATTGGCAGTGGGCGTAGAATACGTATTAGCATTTGCCTTAGCACTCCTGCTGAACGCCCAAATCCGGGCCCGTAAATTCTTCCGTGTCGTTTTTCTCCTACCGTTAATGCTAAGTCCTGTAGCGGTGTCATGGATGATTGGGAAATCCATGTTTGAGGTCCGATTTGGGCCAGTTTCACGTCTTATCCGAGAGTTTGGGGGGGAGCCAACATTCTTTGGAAACCCTGAGATTGCGCGATTTATGATAATGGCCATGGACGCGTGGACTTTTATTCCGTTTATGATGATTATGCTTTTGGCTGGTCTTCAAGCCCTGCCGCGTGAAGTTCTTGAAGCCTCAAAAGTTGATGGTGCGTCTGGCTGGCAGAGTTTCAAGGAGATTGTATTTCCGTTGATGCTGCCTGTGTCTGTTACAGCTGTGGTGATCCGCATTATTTTTAAGTTGAAATTAGCCGACGTGATAATAAATGTTACATCCGGTGGGCCAGGTGGTGCAACCGACAGTGTCACAAGCTTTATCTTTCGCGAATATAGAGACCGCTCAAATGTAGGCTACGGCACATTACTGGCCATGGTTTATCTTGTTCTTATTGTGATATTTGTGACCCTACTTTTGAAACTGGTTAGCCGATGGATGGAGAGGCCTGCATGACTGCAATTTTTAAAGAACATGAATCTGACCGGCGGGTAACCAGTAAATGGTGGGCGAGCCGTATAGCAATATACACAGCCCTTTTCATCTGGATGATAGTCTGCCTGTTTCCAATTCTGTGGACGATCACAACTTCCTTTAAGCTAGCTCCAGACGTTATGAAGGGAAACCTAATTCCGTGGTGGGATTTTACGCCAAGATGGAAAGGTTGGGAATCTATTGGCATTTCGCCGCGATTGATTGGAGAGGTCTCAACCGTACGTGAAGAATTTCTAAAACGGTTTTGGAACAGTACCATCATTTCAATCTCTGCAGCGCTTCTTGCAGTGCTGTTAGGGTCGCTAGCTGCTTACGGTCTATCACGGTTCAGCTATCGGTTTGGATTCATGAAAAACTCAGACATTTCGTTTTTTTTCCTCAGCCAAATGATCCTACCCCCTGTAGTGCTTGCTCTCCCATTTCTTATTTTATACAAATCTTTGGGGCTATTAGACAGCAGAATTGGACTTATTTTACTGTATACTTTGATGGTTTTACCTATTGTAATTTGGATTATGCGTGACCAATTCCATGGTATTCCGATCGAATTAGAAGAAGCTGCCCTTGTCGATGGCCTTGGAATTTGGGGCGCCTTCATGCAGATCGTTTTGCCAATAGCGCTTCCAGGTATGGTAGCCGCATTTATTCTATCGCTAGTACTTTGCTGGAATGAATATTTTTTTGCAGCGCTACTAACATCAAGTAATGCCTCGACATTACCAGTCATGGTTGCTTCACAAACCGGGTCACAGGGGATCAACTGGTGGTCGATGGCGGCACTTTCATCGGCTGCAATTCTTCCGCTTGTAATTGTTGCTATCTTTCTGGAGAAATATATCATCAAAGGGATGGCCGCAGGTGCAGTTAAGTAAGTTCTATGGCAATATCCTTGGTCTGCTCATAAAGCCTATGAAATAAATCATGTGCCTTGTCGTATTTGGCGCTTGGCTGAGCAATTATCGTTTTCGCCACTGGGTTCCACTTTGAGATACTATCTCGCTTAATCAAACCAATAGCAGTTGCCGCCAAAAATGCATTGCCATAGCTTGCCCCTGAGGTTTTTTCACAGACCATTTGGTCAATACCAGTTATATCAGAGGTCACTTGAAGCCACAGGGCATTCTTTGTTCCTCCACCAACGGCAAGCAAACGTGTGGGTGCCTGACCAAGGTCAGTAAAGGTATCGGTCACGTGGCGTGTGCCATGGGCAATACCTTCAATTAACGCACGATACATGTCTCCACGCGTGTGCATAAGGTTAAACCCGAACATAGCGCCTTTGGCGTTTACGTCATGGATCGGTGTCCGCTCACCTGAGAAATACGGCAACATCAACAGTCCATTAGCGCCAGGGGGAGATTTGGCAGCCTCCGTAGCCAGGGCCGGAAAAGCATCTTTGACGGATAGATCTCGCGCTAATTGATCGCGAAACCAATGGGTAAGTGTACCAGACGTGGCCAGCCCTGCCATTGATGCATGCTCCCCTTTAAACAACCAAGGTGCATACCAGATGCGTGGATCAGCGACTCTAGACTGCGCGCGAAGGATGATAAAAACAGTCGAACCATACATCATCATCATATCGCCCGGCTTATCCACCCCAACAGAAAGTGCCTCTGCAGCTGCATCTATAGTGCCCACTGTAACGGGCGTGCCGCAGGCAAGACCAGTCATCTCCGCTGCCTCTTTGGTGACCTGGCCCGCAATTTCATCTGACCACATTAATCGAGGCAGTTTTTCTAATGGCACGATGTCATCAGCAAGATCATCGACCCACGACTGTGTAGTGACATCATAGAGTGGAGAGAAATTAGCTGCTGTATAGTGATCTATTACCACCTCCCCTGTGAGGCGCATGACAATGAAACTGGTCGAACCAAGAATATAAGATGTTTTTGAAAAAATTTCAGGGCGATGCCGCTTCAACCAGAGTATTTTGGGTCCAACAGACTGAGACGTCAGGGCATTACCACAACGGGCGATTATAGTTTCTTCGCCGATACGCTCGCTTAGTTCACGGACTTCAGATTCAGCCCGGCCATCAACCCCGTACAATACACCGTTCATTAATGGATCACCGTTTGCATCCACCGGCAGCATACATGGACCGATCGCGCTGCAGGCGATGGCTTTGATTTGAGAGGCGTCTACGCCACTTTCACTTAAAAGAGTTTTGCAAATAAAAACAAAATCTCCCCACCAGTCCGCTTCTGGATTGTGCTCTGCCCAGCCTGGTTTGGGAACCAGCATTTTATGCGCGCGCGCCGCTTGTGCGTGGATCTCACCAGTCTGGTCCACCAAAACGCCTTTGGTCTCATAGGTGCCTATATCAATCCCTAGAGTTAATTTGATCAAGTGTAATCATCCCGGTTTAAAGAAAAATTCGGGCCGATCTGAGCAAGTGCCGCCTCTAACAATTGAGCAAGCGAAACTAAATCATTCAAATCGCAAAGCTCGCGTGCCGAATGCGAATACCGCATCGGAAATCCCAGATCGATAGAGGCCACACCTTCGCCAACCATTTGTACATAAGATAGGTCCGTCAACACTCCCACCTGTGCACTGCGCTGCAAAGAAATATTTTCAGCACTAGCAGTCCGTTCAAATAGATTGACCATCGCCGGATGCGGAATTACCCCGTTAAGCGTGCCTCTTCCGTGGAAGGAATACATGCTCATTCCTGGGCCACTACCCAGCACCATTTCCCCACGCGCTTCCATGTCAGGAGTGTCAGTCGCAAGCATTAAATCAAGCTGGATCGCAACGTCGGGAAGTAAATTTTGCGCCAATGGCAAGGCGCCACGAAGGTTGAACTCTTCAAGCACCGTGAAAGCCAGATCAACCGGGGGACCATTTGTACGGTTTTTTAACAAACGTGCGACCTCTAGTAGCACAGCACAGCCCGCTCGGTCATCAATACTAGTCCCACAAATGCGGTCATTGTTCAGCGCTACGGCCTGAGGCGCATAAACGACTGGCGAGCCAATACGGATACCAGCCGCCTCAACCTCGGCCGAGCAAGACATGCCTGTATCTACATAAAGCTCAGCGTAGGGAGTGACGTGATACTTTTCTGAGGCTGTGGTCGCGTGATGGCTCTTATTTGAAATTAAACCAGATACATCCATGTCTTTTCCAACACAAATTAAAACTTCTTGAGCGGCCAATGCACGTTCGGGCACTCCCCCGAGGCGTTCCAAACGAATGCGCCCATCTGCCTCGATTTTGCGCACGATGAACCCAAGCTGATCCATATGTGTGAACAACATAACGCGTGGCCCATCGCCAGGAAAATGCGCGACCAAATTACCTAAACGATCCGACCTGCTTTCCACACCGATCGCATGCAAACGGTCGCGTAGGTCGCGCCGCACGCGGTCTTCATGGCCAGACAATCCAGGGACCTTCATCAGATCCATCAAGTCACGCTTGATACGGTCTTTCATTTGCGTGCCGCGCGTACGCGGTCCATGAAATCTAAAGCTCGTTCTGGATCGATGGCGTTCCACGTGTCCCCGTCAACCTTTAGAGATGATCCAACGATGCAGCCGTCGGCTATTGCTAAAACATCAGCTACGGTTTCATGCTTTACACCAGTATTTGCCATAACCGCCGTCTGAGGCAGCACGGCTTTCACAGCCTTTAAATCTGAGAGGGGCGCCGCTTCACCGGTAATTTGTCCCGACACTAGAATTGCATCAGGAATGGATGAAAATACTGCACTGCGCGCACGATCTGGCAAGGATCGTTGATCAAGCGAATGTGCGAATTCGGCGCAAACATTATAAAGCAGTGCCATATCCGGGTGACCCAATCGATCGCGATAGCGCATGGCTCGTCCCGCATCAGGTGTCCATGGCCCCATGTCAGACGCATAACTACCAGTGAAAATTTCACGTACAAAAGCCGCGCCCGTCGCCACACCCAATGCAATACTTGACATCGGGTCCCAGAGCACGTTCACACCAAATGGCACAGTAATTTTAGATTTAAGTTGGCCAATAATCGCCGCCATTGTAGCCGTCGATGCAGTGTCGGCATTAAATTCGTATGGGCGGTCATTTTCATTGCCAAACATGACCCCATCAAACCCCGCCTTTTGCAAAGCTAAAAGATCAGCACTCGCAGATTCAACCAAATCGAAAGTCGGATCAAAAAGGGGAGAGCCTGGTAGCGCCCCAATATGAACCATACCGATAACCGGTTTGGTCTCTATAAAAATATTTTTTAGCTTTACACTCAAAATCGTTTCTCCTTTGATGTTGATGTTATAATTGATGGGCTTTTCATGCAAAAGAAAACTGAGTAACTTACTTTCATAGCATAGGGAGATTGAGATGGTGTTGCGCACAAGGCACTGGGACCGGCTCGGCAATGGTGGCCTTACGTTCACTGAACTTGGCTTTGGTACAGCTCCATTGGGAAACCTATATAAGGCCATCTCTGATGATGATGCGCGTGCAACTCTTGATGCCGCCTGGGAGGGGGGGGTCCGTTACTTCGACACCGCACCACTCTACGGCTTGGGATTATCAGAAACACGCTTGAACCCATTTTTACGAGATAAGCCGCGGGAAAGTTACATTTTATCCACTAAGGTTGGCCGCCTAATCGAATATTGTAGTCCCGAGCACCGTGCGGGTGTAGGTAAATGGTTCGACGTGCCGCAACGCAGGGAAAATTTTGACTACACCTATGACGGCGTTATGCGCTCGTTTGAGCATTCATTTTCACGTCTTGGTGTTGACCAAATCGACATTCTCTATGTTCATGACCTTTGTGCTTTTTCTCATGGGTCCAAAGCGGCCTCGGATATGCGCGTTGAAGAGTTCTTTGGCGGTCGTGGATATGACGCAATGATCTCTTTGCGCGATCAAGGGCTCATCAAAGCGATTGGCGGGGGGGTGAACGAGTGGGAGGTCTGTCAAACCCTTGCGGAACGAGGTGATTTTGATCTTTTCTTACTGGCGGGACGTTATACTCTTTTAGAGCAAAAAGCGCTGGATAGCTTTTTGCCACTTTGCGAAGCTCGTGGAATTGGAATTGTAGCGGGCGGACCATATAATTCAGGTATTCTTGCTACAGGGGCTAAACCTGGATCCTTTTACAACTACGATCCCGCCCCCAAACACATCATCGACCGTGTCAGCGCAATAGAGGAGGTTTGCTCCTCTCACGGCGTTCGTCTGGTCGATGCGGCTTTCCAGTTCCCACTTTTGCATCCGGCCCATGTAGCAGTGGTTCCCGGTGGGCAAGGTGTGTCTGAAATGATGAGTAATTTGCAAGCTACGAAGACAAAAATTCCCAAAGCACTTTGGGCAGACCTGAAGGCCACAGGTTTGATGCGGGAGGATGCTCCAACATGACCCTTGTTTTAAAAGCTGGTTTGAAAATCGATGCACATCAACATTTTTGGCAACCGCTGCGCGGTGACTACAATTGGATTCCAGAAAATAACGTTACGTTGAACCGTGCCTATGGCCCATCTGATCTTGGGCCATATTTGAAAAGACATGGCATCGACGGCACTGTTCTCGTGCAAGCCGCCGCAACCTTGCAGGAAACTGAATATATGTTGGGACTAGCCGATGCTACGCCGTCCATCAAAGGAGTTGTCGGATGGATTGATTTTGAGCGCCCAAGTGATATGATGCATCTTGAACGGTTTGCAGCACACCCCAAATTTCTTGGGGTCAGACCAATGATTCAAGATATTCCAGATGTAAACTGGATGCTGCGCCCAGATATAGAATGGGCCTTTAGCGCCATAATAGATATGGATATTAGCTTTGATGCGCTTGGCTTCCCTGTACATTTGCCTAATTTTTTAACCTTGATCACGCGTTACCCTGAGATGCGAGTCGTCTACGATCATTGCATGAAACCGCAAATTTGCGATCAACGCAAAGGTAAGGATGCTTTTTCTCAATGGGCTTCTGGCATATCACGGCTGGCCGATGAGACAAATGGCGTTTGTAAATTTTCTGGTATTGTTACCGAAGCGGGGAACGGCTGGTCAATAGATGATCTACGCCCATTCGCAGAGCATGTTTTGAATGCCTTTGGCCCAAACAGGGTTATGTGGGGATCAGATTGGCCCGTTTGCCGGTTGCAGGCGGAATATGGCGATTGGCACGACATTGCTCAGGATTTGACGATAAGCATTTCCAAAGAAGATCGTGCAGAAGTTTTTGGTGGTACAGCCGCAAGATTTTATAGACTATCTTGACTGGCTAAAAATTTTATGACGGACTGGGCCCTCAAATCTTTTCGCTTTTCTTGTTGACTTGAAACCGTCAAAGCAGCCGCGGCCTGAGCAAACCTAATCGCTTCAACCATAGGAGTGCCGCGCACCACTTGAGCGGCAAGCGCACCGACGAACATATCCCCCGCCCCATGGGTCGAGACCACATCAACCGAAAATCCCGAATACAGAACATCATCATAATAAACTCCCTGCGCACCAAGCGTCTTCAACACTTTTACGGAGCGATTTAAACTTGAATAAAATTCTGCTTCGACCTGGTTCACAATTAGCAAATCCACCACTTCAACCAAACGATTTGGCAACTTTCGGGCCGGTGCTGCGTTCAACCAAACTTCAGCGTCAACCTTCTTGGCTTTGAGGGCCACTTCCATGTTCACTTCTTGGGGAATTTCATTTTGCAAAATGACCAGCGATGTTCCTTGGGGTATGATTATATCATTTGCCACCGTATTGAGATTGGCTGCAGAAACGATCACTGCACCATATTCACCATTAGCATTCACAATCGCAGCGCTCATTCCACTAGGTCCGATATCGCGCTGTAGTTGCGATAGGTCTACGCCACTTGCTGTCAGTGTTTCGCGGATCATGTCCCCAAAAAGGTCACTGCCTGCGCGCCCCGCAAAATGCACGTTTGCCTCCATGCGAGCAGCAGAAATAGCCTGATTTCCACCTTTTCCACCAAAAACATAGTCGACAGAATTACCGGCTACAGTCTCATCAAGCTCCGGTAAATGCGGGGCGGACAAGACCACATCTAAGTGAAGTGAGCCTACAACCAGTACGCTCATGCGAGCATTGTTGACTGGACTATCCGCATCGCCGTGGGTGCGTCTTGTCGTGCAATTGCGGACTGTAATTCGCCATTGTCTATTAGCCTGACGGCTGTAGCTCGCAACCGTTGCAAAACCTCAATATTAGTTTGCGCCTCACTAACAGGATCGAGACCAGAATGGTCAGGGAAGGTGTCAAAATAAATAGCACCCTTATAACCTGAACGCTCAAGCTCGACGAGCAATTCAATTGTTTGGATCGGGTGTACTGCACCGACCATCAATCCGTTATCCCACTTTCCATAACCATCGTTCAAATGTACGCCAAGGATACGCGAATGCCGAGCAATTAAGGCTGCCGCAAAGGCTGGCATTTCATCTGCATAGAGCACATGAGCAAAATCTAAAGTGACGCCCGTGTTGTCGCGCCCAATCTCTTTTATTGCCAAAAGTGTTGTCGCCGCATCAGGCATCAGTGCAAAGGCACGCGGCTCATTGGGTTTGTATTCCAAAGCAATGTCGATTGCAGGGTTGTGATCGGCCACCTCAATCATTGCATCAATCGTATCACCCCAAGCGCGCTCATAGTTCATCTGGAACGAATAATCGAAACCGTCTTGCCCCATCCAAAGCGTCATCAGATTGCCGCCCATTTCTGCCAAAACGTCTAAGCCGCGTTTTGTTTCGTCAATAGCCGCACGCCGGACGGCTGCATTCGGATGCGTGAATGCCCCAAGTTTATAACCAGGTTTGGTATAGTAGCGCATTGCGATGCCATTAAGTATCATGCCGCTATCAGTTAAGGCTTTCAACAGATCAGCCGGGCTGTCATCCACAAAATGATCTGGGTAATTCAAATCAGCCGCATTCACGCCAGCCGTCGCTGCACGTGCTAAAAGATCAGCGGTGGTGATGAAATTTTTCCCGGGCCAATAGGTCTCAGAGCCTATTTTGAAGGCATTTAGGCGTGCGGCGAAGAGGGGTGTATTTTTCTGTTTCATGCTAAAACCATAACCTTCAATATATCAAAAATGCAACTTTGATATTTAGTTAATTTCCCTTCGTTTCGAATGAATGGTTATTAATAATAATAATTACAGGCCCTTACCATCACAGCTTATAAGGCAAACTAATTTGAAGTAACTGGACAGTTTTGAGGTATCTGCTAATAGCAAGAAATTCCTAAATAAAATGCTATTTTAAGACTCGTTTTACAATAATGCACCTTGCGGGAATCCAATAGAACCTGACCCCAAGCCCCTTTGCTCTGGACGGCCATCTTTGATCGTTTCAGCCACAACTAGAAATCTTCGATTGTCCATAGTTGTCAGACCGCATGTGGCTGCAGTTTTTCGACCTCAGCTCTATAAGGCGTAGCACCCACAGGCAACTTTGGCACAATAACAGCATCATGATATTTTAATTGCTTTACTAACACTGGAATTAAACGTTTGAAGGCTGCAATTATTGAAGGCTCGGGTGCTGGAAGGTCATGTTGTATTAAAGCATGGAGCGCAGGAAGATTATAGTACGGGACCATTGTGAACATGTGATGTTCTAAGTGATAGTTCATGTTCAGATAAATGAAACTGCTAACAGGATTCATCAAAACAGTACGTGTATTCAAACGATGATCCGAAACATTTTCAGCTAAGCCTAGATGTTGCAAAAGACCTGTCATAACATGGTGCCAAGACCCATAAATGCGCGGTAGACCGATTAGCATTAACGGGAGGATTGATGACATTAGGAGTGAGAGCGCAATGGTGACCATATATATAGTCAGCCAAATTCTAGCGATCATGAAAATTTTGAAATAAGCGTTTGGCGTAACATACATTGCTTCACTAGGATCAATTCGACCTCTGGCATGCAAAAACATTTGTTTAAAGGCATTGCATAGATCAATTATACCAACAAACATTAACGCTATGCGCAACAAATCAGGTGGGCGCATGGACACAATTTCTGGATCGCGACCAACTACTATTGTGTCTGTGTGGTGTCTAATATGGCTGGCGCGCCATATCGCAGGGTTTCTCATTATCATGAAACTTGCAATTTGATATACTACATTGTTCATCCAAGGCGTCTTAAATGCAGTTTTGTGCCCGCACTCATGCCATCGAGAATCGGACGCGGATCCGTACAAAACACCATATAAGAGCCAGAATGGAGCGGACCACCAAGATGGCCAGAGCGCGATAGCAATACCAGCTGATAAACACATCGCTCCCAGCCATACAAAAGTATCTCGAAGGGCAATAGCATCAGATTTTTGCATTAGTTTTCTGATAGCCATCGGATCCACATCGGGGCGGAACCAGTTTGGATTTGCAGTTTCATTATCATGAGACATGCGATCCGCTTCTTTAGAAAGTTTGTAATTTTTTGCCATCACAAAAAATAACAAGATCAAATATTGGAGTCAATCAGGTTGAAAAGTTATGATCAGCCCCGTTTTGTTGGTCTATCTTGGATGTTAGTGCATCACTGGGTTCTGTCGGATAAAACTTTCTTGAAGCGGGTAGCGCTAATTTGTAGTTTCCTCAAATTACAAAACACTTCCCATTTTGCTACTTTAAAACCAGCCCTGAAGTCATCCGACTTGCCGTAATGATGTACGTTCGTTTCCCCCTTTCTCTTCGTAATGTGGAGGATTTACTGCATGAGCGGGCTATCGATGTGAGCCATGAAACGGTTCGGTTTTGGTAGAACCGCTTTGGGCCAATGTTTGAGTCACCCCACCCTCCAGATCATTCTTCCTGACGAGCGGACTTTATGCACCTTAGCATCGCTCGAACTTTCTCTGTAAGGTGGAGGTCCACATGTGTGACCAGCCATATTGGAGCCGATCATTCCTCATTTGTGGTGAGGACGCGGTGAAATCCTTCGTACCTTTTAGCTTTATGGTCTTCTATAATACCCATACCGGCCCCAGCGAAAATTGCCTTAAAGTTGACATCTGCATGTTGGGACGACAGGGCAATCATGTCAGGGCGTACAATATTTTTTATCCATTGTCGGACTGAGAGGTTTCCTCCAAAGCTTGGTGGAAGGACAAACTGATGACCACCAAAATCAGAAGCGTCTTTTGGCATCCCAAATCTTTGGATATAGCTGTCGTGGGCGTAAAGGTTAAAGCTGATCTGCGCAAAGTTACTCACAACGTAATCAGGATGGTCCGGCTTTGGACCTGCGCGCAGTGCAATATGCGCCTCACCGTATTCAAGTTTCGCAAGGTTTTCGCTGGCGTCAAGATTTACAATGCAATTTGGATTTTCGGCTCTAAAGTCTGAGATTGGTTTCATAATTAGCTCAGCGAAACCTGCTAGAATTGTCAACTTTAGCTCACCTTCTAGCGCAGCTTTTCCACCCTGTACGCGACCCGCAAGATCTTCAATAATCTCTTCCGTCTTTTGCGCCACTCGAAGTACATCCTCGCCTAACTCAGTTAGCGTATAACCACGTGCATGTCGGATAAAGATGCGCGCACCCATCTCTTCCTCAAGCACGTCAATGTGACGGTTCACAGTCGCGCGGTGGAAGCCAAGTGCATTGGCCGCTGCACTTACGGTGCCTAGCTTTGCCACTTGGTATGCTGTTCGAAGCTCAGCCCATTTGTCCATATTACTTATGCCTTTTTTACGCGCACTCTGTGCGGGTATTCGCTCATTCTGTCTAGCAATGATGCATTGTATGTAAAGGAGCAACCAAAAATAGGATTTATAAAAATGACCGAAGCACCAAAATGTGGATGTGGCCGTTCTCCGACAGGCAACTGTATCGGGTGGCACGCTCTCTCTGAGGAAGATTATCAAGAAAAGAAAACTGCCTATGAAACACGTCAGGCTCAAAAATCTTGAAAATGAATATTGGCTGGGTGACTGCGCAATGGCAACCGCCCAGTAAATGCTTTGACTAGTCTCGAGCTACAAACGTCAGCGGTTAATTCGCTACGGACGAACGCTAGAAACCAATCATGCAAAGCATTTAACAGAACAAGATAAAAACTTAAGGTAGGAAAATAATGACTTATATCTCAATTGGCCTTCGCATCTTACTTTCAATTGCCTTTGTGGGCGCAGGCGGCGCTAAGCTCGGCGGTGTCGAGATGATGGTTATGACGTTTGACCAAATAGGCTGGGGGCAAGGCTTCCGTTATCTGACAGGGGCCATTGAGGTAATCGGTGTTGTGCTATTATGGCTGCCACGCCGTCAGGTCATCGGTGCAGCAGTTCTTTGGGCCACTATGGTAGGTGCCGTCCTGACCCATTGGTTCATTCTGGGTCCATCTTCTGTTCCTGCAATAGTACTAGGGCTTCTATGTGCTGCAGTTCTATATACTCACCGTACACAAATCCCAGAAGTTCTGGGCCGGGAAAATTCTTTTCAAGCTAAATTGTAATAATGGATGTCTCTATGAGAATTCTTCGTATTGATAGCAGCGCACAAACTGAAACCTCGCAGAGCCGTCGTTTGTCTGACCGTATCATTGATGGGTTACACGCGCTTGGAAAGTCACCAGATGTAACCGTTCGCGATCTAGATAAGCGTCTCCCGTAGTTGGATCGTGCATGGATTGAAGCCAACACAACACCGAACGATGATCGTACTGACGATCAGAGAAAAACATTAGCCTTGTCTGACACGCTGATCGCCGAAATCGAAGCGGCTGATACCTTGATTATTGGTGTGGCTCTCTACAACTTCTCAATTCCGGCCAACCTAAAGTTATGGATTGATTTGGTTTGCCGCACTCGAAAGATCTTTGCCTATTCGGAGGGTAAACCAAAAGGGCTGATGACTGGCAAAAGGGCAATCGTTTGCTTTGCTTCAGGTGGCACACCATTTGGATCAGATATTGATTTTGCAAGTGGCTATATACTTCACATTCTTGGCTTTATTGGGATCACAGACGTTACATTCATCGCTGCTGACAAACGCTTTAAGGATGATCAGGCATTAATCCGTACTGATGTGGCAGTCGATGCGTTGATAGGTCAATTGTAAATTCATGGCGCTGTCAGACAAAACTATTTGAGACGGGCAGGGCTAATTTGTAACCATGCCGAATGGCAAAACACTCCCCATTTTGCTACTTTAAACCTGGCCCGTGGTTCCTGCACCATCTTGCCTAGGTCCATGGAGCGGGAGCCAAGAGCCAGTCCACTATCGGACCATAGAGTACCCACCTACGTCCTGACGATAGTTTTGCCTGGGCTCAATTAGCGTTGGATGGTTTTTGTTCCCATTATTTTGACAGCTCCGATAATGACATTACTTTATTTTAAGAGACCTCAGCGGAACTAGGGGATTCCCGTTTGGATAAATGTCCTATAATATCTGGTCATGAGAAAATCATTCACAACCCAATCCGTCCTTTTCACCACACATGACCTTCTTGATCACCCTGCGTTGGGTGCTTTGGACGGGATTGAAAGCCTGATTGACTGGCCAGCACTGGAGCTGCTTTTGCCAAAAGGCAAAGGCGAGACTGGCCGCCCCGGATATGCCGCCATGACGCTGTTTCGTGCGCTGCTTTTGGGCCTTTGGCACGACTTCTCCGACGTTAAATTGGAGGCGCAACTGGCGTGGGACTTGATGTTCAGAAAGTTCTGTCGGCTTGAGCTTGATCAAGGTGTGCCCCAAGCCAGCACCATCGGGCGATTTAGAGTCACGCTGGAGAGATCCGGGCAGCTGGGGGCAGTTCTGAACGAGATCAACGGCTAGCTTTTGCAAGCAAATGTGATCCTGCAAGAGGGCCGCGTTGCCATCGTGGACGCCACCGTAATCGAGGCGGCGCAGAGCGGTATTCGCAAGGGTAATCCTGATGCGGGCAGCCACATAAAGGTTAATGCAAAAGATAAAATGCAGGCCAAATGGGGCTTTCAGGCCTTCGTAAACATCGATGAAGGCGGGTTTATTTTTGCAACAGCCCTGACCCCTGGCAACAAACATGAGATCAATTCATTAACGGGTTTGCTGGACTGGAGCGAGGATATGTTGTTTGCAGCCAGCGCTTATTCGTCCCTAAAAATCCGCAATTAGATAAATAAAAACAACATTAAAGACCGTGTCCAGCGCAAAGGCTATCGCAACCGCAAACTGTCCCCCCAAGACCGCGCCCGTAACGTCGAAATCGGTGTCACTCGAGGCCGTGTCGAGGCGATATCTGGCCACATGAAACGCCTGTGGGGTATGGCTCGCTCAGATTCATGAGACGGGCTCGAACCCACGCTCAATTCCAAATTGCAGCCATCGACTGGAACCTACAAAAAGGTGCAAGATTTAGGCAGGCATTTGGGTGAAACTAGCACATGAAACACAAAACCCCCTCATCGTCTTCGATGATGACATCATTCTACCAAAACAGGCGTTTTGCTGAGGTCTCTTGAAACATTCAATCTAAAAATTGTGCCCTGTAATTCTATCGGACGCGTGGATAATTTAATCACGCTTGGGGACCAGCATATCATTCTGGTCCCCAAGTCTTCCTACATTCATAAAGTGTTCAAAGCTTGATCAATATCAGCTATAATATCGTCTATGTGCTCAATACCCACTGAAAGCCTCACGTAACCAGGAGTAACACCTGCTTTCAACTGCTCAACAACAGATAATTGTGAATGCGTCGTTGAGGCTGGGTGGATTGCAAGCGTTCGTGCATCGCCAATATTTGCAACATGATATATTAACTTAAGGTTATCAATAAACTGGCGTCCAGCGTCCACCCCACCCTTAAGTTCAATTCCAACCAATGCCCCATGCCCAGAAGTCAAATATTTATCAACTAATATTTTACCTGGTCCATTAAAAAGGCCCGGATAAATAACCGCTTCAATTTCTTTATGTTCATTTAGGTAATTTGCTAGTTTTGTGGCATTTTCCTGATGTTTACAAAACCGTAGATGCAATGTCTCCAAGCCCTGTATAAGTTGAAACGCATTAAACGGTGATAGTGCCGGTCCAAGGTCACGTAATAGAACGACGCGAGCTCTTATGGCAAATGCAATGGGAGCACCCAGCGCTTCAGGAACTAACGAGGCCCAAACCGCACCATGATAACTACCGTCCGGCAAATTAAAGTTTGGTTGTTGTTCTGGGTTTTCCAACCAACTAAAGTTGCCACCATCAACAATTATGCCCCCAATGGATGTACCGTGACCACCAATAAACTTTGTTAGTGAATGAACAACTACTGCAGCGCCATGATCGAATGGACGACATGTTATTGGAGCCGCGGTGTTGTCAACAATAAGAGGAATGCCCTTTTTTCTACCAATTTCTGAAACTTCAGAAATGGGAAATGGAACAAGCTTCGGATTAGGAAGTGTTTCGCCAAAATACGCTCGTGTTCTATCATCACTCAAATCACCAAAGCTATCTGGATTTTGAGGGTCAGCAAATCGAACTTCAATGCCCATCTTTGACAAAGTGTTTACAAATAAATTGTACGTGCCGCCATAAAGATGTGGCGAAGAAATAATATTATCACCAGTTGATGCTACATTTTGAATTGCTAAGCTTACTGCAGAAGAGCCAGAAGCAACCGCGACAGCCGCTGCACCACCCTCGAGAGCAGTAACCCTTTCCTCCAAGACTTGAGTGGTTGGGTTTGTGATGCGTGTATAAATATTTCCTAGTTCTTGGAGTGCAAACAGCTTTCCTGCGTGCTCAGTACTATCAAATTCGTAGCTTGTAGTTTGATGTATTGGCACGGCTACAGAATTTGTTGTCAAATCACGTCGATGACTTCCGGCGTGTAACATTAGAGTTTCTATATTGTTAGATTCAATGGCCATCTACATCATCCTTAAAATTATTTCTGATTAATCTAACTAAAATATGATCAATATCAATAAAAAAGACTATATTGTTGAACAAAGTTCTTTTTATTTTTATAATTAGGCTTAAAATAGAACAAAGTTCACAATTATAGGATATTTTGGAATGGATAGCATAAATATTAAACTAATAGAAAGGATGCAAGAAAACGCTGACTTATCACTCTTGGAACTTTCTAAGAGCGTTGGGATATCCAAAACTGCCTGCTGGAATCGCTTGCAACGAATGGAAGAGCAAAACATTATTTTAGGTAAAAAAATACTCTTTAATCGGAATGCTATAAATCTCCCAATAGTTGTTTTTCTCTCGATAAGTGTGGGTAGGCATTCTCTGGATTGGGTTAAAGAATTTTCAGAAATTATTGAAAGATTTCCAGAAATAACCGAGGCACATAGGCTAACGGGCGAGGGAGCAGATTATCAGTTAAAAATAATTTGCCCATCAATTGAAGCATATGACATGTTACAGCAACAACTAATAAGTGAGATTGACTTTACTGCAATGTCTACAAAGATTTCCCTTAAAGAAATAAAGAATGAGCAGTCTCTTCCACTATCTCACCTAAAGCCATCAGGGGGCCCTCGGTAAAGGCGCACAGCATACAAAGAACAGATCGCTGATCAGGTTGGCTCAACCGCTGACGTCAGATTTTCGGGACTGCTTGGAAATTATCAACTTAGCATAGATGACGGGTTCTTGGTGATGGCTAGGAAATTTTCTACTCAGGCTAAGGCTAATACCCTAGCGTTCACTTCTTGCACCCCACATTTGAAATGCTTGTAGGGTATCACCGCAAAGTTCCAGTGAGAGATTTCTTATAAGATGTACTGGCGATCCACCTCCACCTTTCCTAGATTTTCCTTGTGCAACAGTAAGGCATAATTTGATATTACTGATCAGATTAATTCTATCGTTGCTATCCCATTCAAATTTCTGAAGCTCTTCATCTTGGCATTTGTTTAATCGCAAAGCTGCTGAAGCGGTATTTGAAGCTGCTTCCATACAAACATTAAAGGCGGACAAATAAAATTTGTTTTCATCCAAGCCAAGAGAGTCGAAACCCTGATCAACGGCAATGCTTCCTTGGTAAGAGTAACAAGTATGGGCCTGAAGTCCTAAATTAACTTTTGCTTTAGATTTGTGACCTCGTATGTCTATACAAAAACTTCTCTGGTCATCCATCTGATCTAGAGAATAAATTTCTACCATTTCAGCACTTACTTGGCTGGACAGAGCCAAACATAAAACTATTACGGATAGTTTTCTCATGCTTTCTTAACCTCAGGTGCTTGGCTGGGGAGGTTTATCCCCCGCCAATTCTCCATAAAAGACAGAAATTTATTATCTACTTAGCATTAGCTGGAACGTACGCTTTCATGATACGCTGGGCCTCTGCAACTACTGGTGCGTTATTAATGCACTCACGAATTTCCAGACTTGTAAAAGAACCTGATGCGTGAGCCGCTGCCATAATACCCATCATTGACGCTGTGTCAGGAACGTTGAAGTAAACAATAATATCCATCTTCCCACGCAGAAAACTTACGTGATTAACAGAACCACCGGCTGCTTCAGCGACCGCCTTGACTGCGGCTATTCGGTCCGAACCACCAATTATGCCCTTTACTCCTTCTGAGTTGTAGGCACCCATCATAATCGCTCTAACTGACATTTTTCTATCCTTTATTTTTATTAATGATAATATTATTGAAGGATAATAAGCCTCTTCTGTAAAGACGTATTTTAGCCATCGCTAGCTTAGGGTCAGCGGTGCAACCACATTCATAACTGTGAACTGTGATGAGGGAATGTCGTAGAAGCGTTCTCCGCTCGGCACAGTGGCATTCTTCTAGCCGACTTCAATAGGCCCATTCACTCTTCTCGGCCGCTCTGGCCCGCTAAGGGCGCAACAGGGGCTGGGTGTGGGGTTAGGTTGGCTATGTAAGGTAGCTATCTTTGAATGTATTCAGATTTACAACTTGTGCACATTTCCTGAATAAAATACGTAGGTTAAAATCATTTTTAGGGAAAAGCTAAATGAAATATTCCATTAATTCCAAGAAGAAAGTTTTAGTTACAGGGGCTACTGGTTTCATCGCTGGATGGCTGATCAAAAAACTGGTTGAAGCGGGTGTTTGTGTCCATGCAGCCGTTCGCGATCCAGAAAATGAACAGAAAGTAACACATTTAAAAAAGCTATCAGAAAATGGACCCGGCACTGTCGTTCTTTTCAAAGCAGATTTGCTAGAGACTGGTAGCTATGCCGACGCAATGAAGGGCTGCAATATTGTGTTTCACACCGCATCTCCGTTCATTACAAAATTCAAGGATGCCCAAAAAGATTTAATAGAGCCCGCTCTCTTGGGAACTGAAAATGTTTTGGCAACTGCAAGTGCGACTGCATCTGTAAAGCGAGTTGTTTTGACTAGCTCAGTTGCAGCGATCTATGGGGACACCATAGAATGTGCGAGCCTTCCTGATGGCACTCTGACTGAAAATGAATGGAATGTTACTTCCACTGCTAGTCACCAGCCATATTCGTACTCAAAAGTATTAGCAGAGCGGGCTGCTTGGGATATTGCGGAGGGACAGGATAAATGGTCATTAGTTGTCATCAATCCAGCCTTTGTAATTGGACCATCTGTCTCTGGCTATTCTACTTCAGCAACCCATGACATTCTTCTCCAATTAGGTGATGGTACACTCAAAGCCGGCGCTCCACCTTTTGAGGTTGGAGTGGTAGATGTAAGAGATGTTGCGGAAGCACATCTACGTGCCGCTTATATTAAGAATGCAGAAGGTAGACATATTATTTTCAACGAAGCGAAGTCGTTTGTTAACCTCGCTGGATTTTTGACAGAAAAATATGGCAAAGATTTCCCACTTCCGAAGAAAGAGCTTCCCAAATGGTTGCTGTGGTTGGTTGGTCCTATCGTCGATAAAACCTTTTCAAGGAAGATGATTTCACTCAACATGGGTCATGAATGGCGTGCTAATAATGGTAAGAGCATCGAAAAACTGGGAATGACGTACAGTTCGCTGAAAGCCTCTATGGAAGAAATGTTTCAGCAAATGATTGATGAAGATCAAATCGCCAAAAAATAGTCTGAGATGCATATGGTCACAATGCGTCCAAACTATCACCAGCCCCATTGCCCCCTCTCGGCCACTCGGGTCCGCTAAAGGCGCAACAGGGGCTGGGTGTGGGCCTACAGGAACGCCATCTCGATTCACGCACCGATTTTAAGCTAAACCGTGCTGCTGCTCTCGCTGAGTGGCGTCAATTATTGAGCATATAGATTTAGGCTGCGCCAGCAATCTGAGGTGGGTTCTTATTAGTCTGGCAGCATCTAATAAAGTGCTGGGGGGTAGGCTATTTTTGCCATGCAGAGCAAACTCAACCAATTGGCGCGTTAGTCTAGCAACGCGACCATCTTGGTCAATTGTTTCCATCCTCTATTCGGATTTTTCAGCTTATGGTTATCCATAAGCATGTCAATAAATTCCAGTATGGGCAGGTCATGAGTCCCGATGGGATCCTGCAATCTGGTTACAAAATATGATATGGCCTCCAAAGGTGGGTCAATGATATCATGAGCCTCGAGCAAGCCTTGCTTTATCCATTCTTCTATCCTGGAGGACGGGAGTAGGCCCCATAAATTTTCATTTAAG
>Ga0209712_10000977_pt1 | contig 24602 bp, 25 predicted proteins | sample ArcOceMetagenome_FD_187443 | JGI IMG/M metagenome (GOLD analysis project Ga0209712, IMG submission 187443) | Marine eukaryotic phytoplankton communities from Arctic Ocean - Arctic Ocean - Greenland ARC118M Metagenome (SPAdes) (version 2) | ecosystem: Environmental > Aquatic > Marine > Oceanic...
GAAGGAATGCGAGTGGAGATTTAACAACAGTGACCCGTCAGATCAGTTATCGCAACTAAGACAGTGGGTTAGAAGGTGTTTGAACTAGTTATCTAGGACAGCCCCTATTATTTTTTATCTTCCGCTTCATCACCAAAAATCCTGACTAAAATAATTTAAGCGTCATCACTACAATTTTTGGATAGTTAAATAATATTAATATATAATTTATCAATTATAAAATATTATGAACTTTTCAACGCTATAGGGACAACTTCTTAGAAGTTGTAATGCTACTTTCGGTACCATCAAAGCCAAGTCACACATCAAATAGTTTTACGATATCAAACCTGTCAGGAGGCCATCAACTTCACACCTTTTGCATAAGCAATGAAATACGGGTTCTCGTATCCCGGCTTGCCGTAGGTTAGTGGCGATAGGTCATCAAACTGCACAACGGCACCACCAGCGCCGTTCAAAACAGCGTGGCCGGCAGCTGTGTCCCACTCCATGGTACGCCCAGCACGCGGATAAAGATCTGCCTCACCGGTCGCAATCAAGCAAAACTTCAAGGATGATCCGGCACTCTTGATATCTGAAACTTGATATTTGGCGATATAATCATCTGTCGCTTGGTCCCGATGCGACTTTGAGGCCACAACACGAAGTGCTGACTGATCAGGATCCGCCACAGAAATTTGTGCGCGTGGGCCCACAGCTTCCAAATCAAACCCACCTGTTTCCTCAACCGCCACCCCATCTGCAGTGGTATAAAATATGCGATTTATCGCGGGCGCGTAAACCACGCCGCGAATGGGAAGGCCATCCACCACATAGGCGATATTGACAGTAAAATCACCGCGCCGGTGGACAAACTCTTTGGTGCCATCCAATGGATCCACGATCAAAAAAGCTTGCCCAGAGAGGCTATGACTGTCGGATTGCTCCTCAGTGATCAGCGTCACACCTGGAAAAGCACTGCGCAATCCTGCCGAGATTAATGCATCCGCTGCCTCATCCGCTGCGGTCACGGGGCTGTCATCTGACTTTGTTTTCACCTCAAAATCAGGGCCATTGTAGATTGCCATAATAGCATCGCCCGCCTGCAAAGCCAGCTTCCGCATGATGCTCTCTAATTTCTCAAAATCCAAGACTTAGCCAATCTTTGAAAGGTTGTTAATATAATTTAGGCTTTCTTTTATCTTCGTCACCTAAACAAAAGTAATAAATCAACACCAGTTCAAAATTTAATAAAAGTGTAAAAATATCTATCAAAACCCACCAAACACGATCTGGTCTTTCTGGTGCCTTCGCCTTTTCAAGCAGGTTTATTTCGATATTGTAGGGGGGATGCGCTAGTCCAGCAGGCAAAATGCGGTTGCCGGACTTAAAGGCTCTATAATGCAGACCGTAATTTCCATTCTGGCTTTTCACTTTATATTCCAGCCGATCGGCATACGAACCTCGTTCACTACGGGCGATTACATGCTGTATATCATATCTGGAATCGCAATGTATATAACACACAATAGCGCTGTGATGGTTATGGGGGGCTGAAGGCCCCGCGTCCACGATGCTGCAACTCGCCCCAATGAACGCCTTAATTTCAATTTGACCTTCATCTCTTAGAGCACTTTATACACAGGTGATAAAGCTCTCGACAATCCTGCTGATCCACCATCTTGCCATCAACCCAGTCGGTATAGACCATCCAATAGCCACATTTGGGATATATTTGGTAAGTTGGTTTACGGTAGTTACTGTGGGCATGGTATTGTTGGACTTGACACCATGGCATCCAGGCTTTGTTGGAGCTTTGAAAATGGTTTTCGCCGCGTCAACATACTGGCTTCAGGCAAAATGTTTGTGGCAGACACGATGCCTTCCTTCATGCTTCCTATGCTCGGCTAAAATCCATTATTTAACTGTATCGATCAGTCCTGGGGGTTTATGTTCATCAACTACACGCCGATGAACTCCACTGCCTCCTACCCGGTGAGGGTCGCAGTGGTCTTGATTTCACTTGGACTGATGGGTGAGTTTTACGCGCGAGTAGGCTGCTATTTCACCACACGTAGCGTCACATTCAAACGCCCACCGTCTTTGAGAAGCTGCGAGCTACCAAATTTAATGCGGTCGATACCGTGGTAATTGAGCCGGGCTGCGCCCCCCATAACCGCCACATCGCCCGATTGCAGCCAGATCGACGCCGTCTTACCTCCCCTCTCTGCACCACCCACGCGAAACAGAGCGTCATCGCCCAATGACACCGAAACCACCGGCCAGTCAAAGTTGGCCTCGTCTCGGTCTTGATGCAGCCCCATCCGCGCCCCTTCGCCGTAGTAATTCACCAAACAACACTCCGGATCCGGCGCCTGCGCAGCCATAACCTTCCATATCCCCATAATAGAGGTCGGAATTTCAGGCCAATCTAAGCCCGAGGGGTGCTGGCTAACATAGCGGTACCCCTGATGATCCGAAAACCAACCAAAATCCCCAGCCGCCGTAAGGCGCACAGACATGGGTTTTCCCATTTTGGTTTTTGGTGAAAAAATGGGGGCCTGTGCTGCAACCTGACGTAAGTCCCCCACAATCCGTAATTGGTCTGAAGGCGACAAAAATCCTTTAAAAACAGAGATTCCGCCCACAAAAACTGTGGGTACAAGCATAATCGCATCATTTAACTTCATAAAATCCAAATTCATTGCCTCCAGATGGTTGCAGGGGGTGTTTGACACACCTATATAGCGCGATGAGCTGGTAGTTTATAGGAACTGCTAAAAAAATTGGGGCACAAGCGCCGCACCGCGGGCCGAATGCCTCGGTATCGCCAGAGCAAAGGGATGCAAAGAGATGACTAAAGTCATTGGAATTGACCTCGGAACAACTAATAGCTGCGTTTCCATCATGGATGGATCACAGCCACGCGTAATCGAAAATGCAGAGGGTGCCCGCACCACGCCGTCGATTGTTGCGTTTACAGAAAGCGAACGTCTGGTAGGTCAACCTGCCAAACGCCAAGCTGTCACAAATCCAGAAAACACTGTGTTTGGCGTGAAGCGCTTGGTTGGTCGTCGGTATGACGACGCGCATCTGAAAAAAGATATGAAAAACCTACCATTTAACGTCATCAACGGCGGCAATGGCGATGCTTGGGTCGAAGCCCAAGGCGACAAGTTTTCACCATCACAGATTTCTGCTTTCATTCTGCAAAAAATGAAAGAAACCGCCGAGAGCTATCTTGGCGAAGAAGTCACACAGGCCGTGATAACGGTTCCTGCTTACTTCAACGACGCGCAGCGCCAAGCCACCAAAGATGCAGGCAAAATCGCTGGCCTCGAAGTGTTGCGGATCATCAACGAGCCAACAGCTGCGGCTTTGGCTTATGGCCTCGACAAAAAAGAAACCCAAATAATCGCGGTCTATGACCTTGGTGGCGGCACATTCGATGTCACCATTTTGGAAATTGACGACGGTTTGTTTGAAGTGAAGTCCACCAACGGCGATACATTCCTCGGCGGTGAAGACTTCGACATGCGGATCGTGAATTATTTGGCCGAAGAATTCAAAAAAGAAAACGGCGTTGATCTGACCAAAGACAAAATGGCGCTGCAGCGTTTGAAAGAAGCCGCAGAGAAAGCAAAAATTGAGCTTTCTTCTTCAAGCCAAACTGAGATCAACCAACCATTTATCTCCATGGACGGCGCATCAGGCCAGCCATTACACTTAGTTGTGAAAATGACTCGTGCCAAGCTGGAAAGCCTGGTTGGCGATTTAATCAAAGCCTCTTTGAAGCCCTGCCAAGCCGCACTGAAAGATGCTGGTCTGTCCACAAGCGACATCGACGAAATCGTTTTGGTTGGCGGTATGACCCGCATGCCAAAAGTAAGCGAAGAAGTGACCAAATTCTTTGGTAAAGAACCAAACAAAGGTGTGAACCCTGATGAAGTTGTCGCCATGGGCGCTGCTATTCAGGCCGGTGTTTTGCAGGGCGACGTTAAAGACGTTGTTCTTCTAGACATCACGCCACTATCGTTGGGTATCGAAACTTTGGGTGGCGTATTCACACGCTTGATCGATCGCAACACCACCATCCCAACCAAGAAATCACAGGTTTTCTCAACTGCGGAAGATAATCAAAACGCCGTGACAATTCGTGTGTTCCAAGGTGAACGGGAAATGGCGGCAGACAATAAAATTCTGGGTCAGTTCAACCTTGAAAGCATTCCACCCGCACCACGCGGCATGCCACAGATCGAAGTAACCTTTGACATTGATGCCAACGGCATTGTGGCTGTGGGCGCTGCGGACAAAGGCACTGGGAAAGAACAGAAAATTACCATCCAGGCCTCCGGTGGTCTCAGCGATGCTGACATTGAAGCAATGGTGAAAGATGCCGAAGCCAATGCCGAGTCAGACAAAGACCGCAAAGAATTGGTCGAAGCTACAAACCAAGCCGAAAGCCTGATTCACTCCACGGAAAAAGCGATGGAAGAGCATGGCAGCAAAGTAGATCCAACCACATTGGAAGCCATCGAATTGGCAATGGCCGCTTTGCGGGACGATCTGGAAACAGAAAATGCAAGCAAAATAAAAGCTGGAATCCAGAACGTTACCGAAGCTGCAATGAAGCTTGGTGAAGCAATCTATAAGACAAGCCAAGAAGCTGAGGCAAATGGTGACGTCGACGAGGGCCCGGTCATGGATGACGACATCCTTGATGCAGACTTCGAAGATTTGGATGGCGACAAGCGCGGCTAACGCCAAGTAGGAACCAGTTAAAACCGGCCCGCGATACTGCCGGCCGGTTTTTCTGTTCCAAAGAGGACACTCCAGATGGCAAAACGTGATTATTACGAAACGCTAGGGATCGCCAAAGGCGCCGACGCGGATGAGATCAAAAAAGCCTATCGCCGCAAAGCGAAAGAGTTGCATCCGGACCGAAATGCTGACAATCCCGCGTCTGAAGGTCTCTTTAAAGAGGCCAATGAAGCCTATGAGATTTTAAAAAATAACGACAAGAAAGCAGCCTATGATCGCTATGGTCATGCAGCCTTTGAGGGCGGCGGCGGCGGCGGCAGGCCCGGTGGCCAGGGCGATTTCTCCGGTGCATTTTCGGATGTATTCGATGATCTCTTCGGCGATTTCATGGGTGGACGTGGCGGCGGCGGCGGGCGGCAACGCCCCGCGCGTGGATCTGACTTGCGCTACAATATGCGCGTCTCCTTGGAAGAAGCCTTTAAGGGTCTCCACAAAACCATAAGCGTGCCAACAGCTGTGTCGTGCACAACCTGCGAAGGCTCTGGCGCCGCAGCAGGCAGCGAACCCGCAACCTGTGGCACCTGTGCTGGCATGGGTAAAGTTCGTGCCCAGCAGGGGTTTTTCACTGTTGAACGCGCCTGCCCCACCTGTTCTGGTGCCGGCCAAGTGATCAAGAATCCATGCTCAAGCTGTCGCGGCGCAGGTCGCATCGAGAAGGACCGTGCCCTCTCAGTCAATATACCGCCTGGCGTCGAAACCGGCACGCGCATCCGCCTATCAGGCGAGGGCGAAGCCGGCTCTCAGGGTGGCCCTCAAGGCGATCTCTATATCTTTATTGAGGTGGATGATCACGAGATTTTTGAGCGTGAGGGCACAAAGCTATTTTGCAATATTCCAGTTTCCATGACCTCTGCGGCTATGGGCGGTGATATTGAAGTGCCAAACATTGATGGTGGCCGTAGCCGGGTTAAAATTCCCGCAGGCAGTCAATCGGGCCGGCAAATGCGGCTGCGCGCCAAAGGAATGCCCGCCGTGCGCGGTGGTGCTTTGGGCGATATGTTTATTGAGCTTCAGGTCGAAACGCCGGTGAATTTGACCGTGCGCCAAAAAGAACTCTTGAAGGAGTTCGAAGAGCTGTCCACAAACAATAGCCCGGAAAGCCAAGGTTTTTTTAATAAGGTCAAAGGGTTTTGGGACAGCATGAAGGGTCGCGATTGAAAGCGTTTATCTGGGCTTGGATCAACTATTGATCTGGGCCCACGCATCTACTTTGCCCAGATCTCAACAATTCCATTTTGGTTTTGGCCCCATAGGGTGTCATTACACGCGACAGGAAGTCCCCCTCCCAAACTGATTACCTGAAAGCCCGCCCTGAGCGCGGTATCGTCCAGCATTGTAGCAATTTTCGCCTGCACAGCGCGCGCGATCCAATGAAATCTGTAGATTACCATCAGCGCTGTCCTGGCTGTCACTGAAGCCCACAAAAACAACCTCTCGCCCCTCAAAGTGACAGCGATAAATAAATCAGGTAAGAAAACGAATGTTTGAGTAGGATCCAGCATCCAGAACCTAGGCAGCCTCCCAAAATCGAAAGTTCAAGGATATCCGATTGTGACCGTGCAGGCTGAGCATCGCCACGCGAAGATCCTCGGTGCGCATGGTTTTCCACATCCAAATATACCAGCTTTATCATCGACAGCTTGTCCGAATGAGAAAACACTCGAAAGGCACGATCCAGCCGAAGATAAGGTCCCACAAAGGCTTGCTAGCGCCTGAGGGCGTCGTCGCAACAGATATGACGGTCATCCATGGTCTGAATGCACTCTGAGATGGGCAATGCGCCCAATCTTTTATTCGAGGCCTGGATAACAACAGATAAGACCACCCCTAACTTGGCAAATCAGCTCCCCCTAAGACTCTGAACCAAACATCTTGGGCAGAGAATTCCAATTTTGAGGTGGGTTCATCGAGCCACATGAAAAATATTCATGTTATGGCCACAACAGCGGCCAATGCTTAAAAATTTTACTGCGGATTTTCGCCTAATATTGATCGCGTTATATGATTTTCAACAAGGTCTAGGCAACACTCAAAGCCGCCAGCGCCCATTGTCATGCGTGCGTACTATACGATGGGATCAATGGGCCCCAATGGGCCCCCAACCACGATCTCAACCCGGCGCGCTGCTGCTAAGAGCGCGGCTTCCCCACGCGGCTTTCCGATCAACTGTAACCCCACGGGCAGACCACGCGGTCCCAATCCAACCGGTACAGATATCGCCGGAAGGCCGGTGGTGGTGGCCAAAAAGGTGAACCGCAACCAATCCATATATCCAGTCAATTCAACACCACCAACCAACGAGACCCATGCTTTGGAGGCCAGATGCGGCATGCAGCCGACGGTGGGGCAAGCCAAGACATCATATTTTTCAAACAAGGCCAGCATCTGCTCAAAAATTATAGAGCGGTTCAAATTAGCATCGATAATGTCATCAATGGTCAGGGATTGCCCAAAAACAATATTTTGCGCTAATGTGGCCTTAAAGTATTGCTTAATGTCTTGCGGTAAGCGCTTGGCGGCTGTGGCCCACATCAAGCCCCTAAGGCTGTGGTAAGTCCGCTCAAGATTGGAAAGGTCCGGGCACGCCTCGTCGACATTAACCCCATCTCTCTGCAACTGGCCCAATACCCCACGCAAGTGCAAATCCATTTCCGTATCGACTTGACCAAAGCCCCCTAAATCAGGAGCGAAAGCAATTGCAATTGGGGCCTCCACGCAGGTGACAGCCTCTTGATACGATGTGCTTGGCCCCGGGTAGGATATAGGAAGGCGCGGATCAAAGCCTGACATCGCATCCAAAAACAGCGCACAATCGGTAACGGATCTAGCCATAGGGCCCTGTACAGCTTCAATCATAAAGGCGTTGTCCTTGCCCGGACCGCCTGCAATGCCAGGGCTGGGGCGCAATCCCACAATCCCGCAATAGGCCGCTGGCGTGCGCAGGCTACCGCCATGATCTGAGCCTTGGCTCAACCAAATTTCACCTGCAGCCAATGAGGCCGCAGCTCCACCAGAAGAGCCGCCAGCATTTAGACTCGTGTTCCACGGGTTGAGGGTTTGTCCAAACACATCGTTAAATGTATTGCCGCCTGCGCCAAATTCTGGCGTGTTAGTTTTACCCAAGACAACGCCGCCGCGGGCCTCTAGTTGCTCAACAAGAGGGTCACTGTCTTGCGGTACGAAATTTGCAAGGCCCTTGGTTCCACATGTGGTGCGTACCCCTGCGACGGCGTTCAAATCTTTAATGGAAATGGGCAGACCCGCCAACCAACCGGCATGGCCGCTCTCTTGGGGATCCAAAACGGCCTTGCGTGCGCGGGTTTCGCATATGGTGGGGGTGGCGTTGATCACAGGACCGGTCTGAGAAATCCGTTGCACCGCGGCCTCCAGAAGCTCCGCAGGCGACACCTGCCCCGCTTTCAAAATTTTGACGACTTGATGCGCCTCAAGCCCGCATAATTCAGGCCCTGAGAAATTTGGCCATGAGTTCATAGCGATCACCTATTTTTCAATAACTCCATCACTGCATTATGCCCCAGTATCGGTCAAGCATTGTCATAGGGGCGATTAGGCTTGGCTGAGCCGATCAACTGCGATTTTTTGACTGAGGAATATCTCACCCGTCAGGTATTTAAGAAAGTCAGTGTCCACCAATTGATCCATCACCGGGCCCTTGATTTCCGACAGATGAAATGAAACCCCCATGTCGCACAGGCGCTCATTGATGGCCTCAAGCGACTCCAGTGCGCTCATATCAATCGCGTTGATGGCCGAGCACATGAGAATAACATCTCGTAGCTCGGTCCGGCGTGCCACCCGTTCAAAAAGGTAGTCTTCCAAAAAGCGCGCATTTGCAAAATATAGGCTTTCATCCACACGAACGGTCAAAATATTCGGATGGGTGATGACATCATGGCGCAGCACATTTCGAAAATGCTCGGAATTAGGCACTTGCCCTACCGTCGCAATATGTGGGCGGGAGGATTTATACAGATGAACCAAGATGGACACCAAAACCCCAGTGATCACACCAACCTCAACCCCAACCACCAGAGTGATAAACATGGTCGCTGCAACCGCGATGAAATCCGCTTTTGAATAGCGCCAGGCTTTGCCCAAGATTGAGAAATCCACCAAGGAGAGCACAGCGACAATGATGGTCGCAGCGAGGGTCGCTTTGGGCAGGAAGAATATAAGCGGCGTAAGGAACAGTGACGCGAACATCAACCCAACGGCGGTATAGGCGCCCGCCGCCGGGGTATCAGCACCTGCATCATAGTTGACGACTGAGCGGGAGAACCCACCGGTGACCGGAAAGCCAGAGGTGAAGGCCGCGCCGATGTTTGCGGCGCCTAGACCGATCAGCTCTTGATCGGGATCAATGCGCTGCCGCTTTTTAGCCGCCAACGTTTGCGCCACTGAAATTGATTCCACAAAGCCAATCACTGAGATCAAAACAGCAGAACTCAAAAGGCTAGTCCAGAGCTCAAGCGAAAATCCCGGCACTGTCAGGGGCGGTAGGCCCTGAGGCACCGCACCCACAATCTTGACCCCAGCGCTTTTTAGATCAAACGCCCAAACCAAAAGTGTTGTCGCCACAATCGCAGCCACTGGTCCAGTTTTAGCGATAATCTCCGCTGTTCGTTTGGGAAGGCCAAGACCATGCAAGAGCGGCAACAATCCCTTGCGCACCCAAAACAAAAAGGCAGCGGTCAGGATCCCAATGGTGGCGGTAATCCAATTGATTTCACCCAAGTACCCCGACATCGAGCTCAGTATCTGCACCAAATTATGACCATGCGCCTCGATGCCGAAGATGTTTTTCAGCTGGCTCGCGGCAATGATAATGCCCGATGCGGTGATAAACCCAGCGATGACAGGATGGGATAGAAAATTGGCCATAAACCCAAGTCGAAATATACCCATGGCCAGCAAAAATACGCCAGACAGAAAGGCCAAGGTGATTGCGGCAAAGATATATTCTTCACTGCCGGGTGCCGCAATTCGAGAAATAGAGGCGGCTGTCAGCAGTGACACAACAGCCACAGGCCCCACAGCCAAGGCACGGCTAGTGCCAAAAATTGCGTAAAGTGTGATCGGAAGGATGGAGGCATAAAGCCCCATCTGAGGGGGCAAGCCCGCTAACATTGCATAGGCCAGTGATTGTGGAATCAGCATGATCGTAACAATGACCGCGGCGACCAAGTCATTGGTCAGCGACAGCTGGTTATAGGTTTTCCCCCAACTCAAAATTGGCAAGTATCGCGATAAGTTGGAGAGGTTTTTCATGGTATGATCTTTCGGGATGGTCTTGGGTTTATTTCTGAGACAGGCGTGGCGCCATGGCCGTCAGATCATAGCCTGCTATATTGGCTGCACCCAATATTTCGTCAACAGGCCGGCCGGCCTGCGCTTGGTCCAAAGCCCAAAGCATTGTTGCACGTGCACCACTGCGGCAATAGGCAAAGATTGGAACCGGGTTATCTTGTAAAATGTTGCCAAATTCAACCACCTGTTCGTCAGAAATTTGACCGAGAATGATTGGCAGGTAATGCGCATTAACTTTCAATTCTTTTGCTTCTTCTGCGACATGCGCGAATTTGGTTTGATCTTGCCCTTCACCATCCGGTCGGAAACAAATTACTGTTTTGATCCCAGCCATCTGAAAATATTCGAGATCATCAATTTCAATTTGCGGCCCAACGTAAAAGTTGTCGGCAAGCTTGATCATAGACATAGCATATCCTTTAGTAGGCATTGCGGGCCCAACACTTTTGTTTTTGTCGAAGTTATGACGCCCTAAAGAGCGTTTATTGGTACTTTAATGCTAGGGTGGCCTTTGGAGTCTGTAGGCACTTCTCCAGCACGCATATTGATCTGCAGTGCAGGAATAATCAGTTTTGGCATTGCAAGGGTTGCATCCCGTTCGGTGCGCAGCTTTACAAAGCTCTCGCGGGTAGCGCCCATGCCAACGTGTATATTGTTTTCACGCTCATCCACCACGGTGGTTTCCCATTGAATGTCACGACCATTGGGTCCGTAATCATGGCACATGAAAAGCCTCGTTTCATCCGGCAGACTCAAAACTTTTTGAATCGAATCAAACAAAATTCCAGCATCTCCACCCGGGAAATCAGCGCGAGCAGAACCACCGTCGGGCATAAACAAAGTGTCGCCAACGAAGGCCACATCCCCCATGACATGAACCATGCAGGCCGGGGTGTGGCCGGGAGTTGCAATCACATTGGCATGCAATGTGCCAACCTGGTAGCTGTCACCATCTTCAAACAACGCGTCAAATTGCGACCCGTCTCGCTGAAATTCAGTACCTTCGTTGAATATTTTCCCAAAGGTATTTTGCACATCGATGATCTTACTGCTGATCCCAATTTGGCCACCCAATTTATCTTGGAGATAGGGGGCGGCTGATAGGTGATCGGCGTGCACATGAGTTTCGATGATCCACTGCAAGTCGAGACCACGGTCTGTAATTGTCTGAATGATGCTGTCGGCGCTCTCAAAGGTGATCCGCCCTGCCGCATAGTCCATGTTCATAACAGAATCGATGACTGCACAGGCGTTGCTATTTGGATCTTTCACAATATAGCTGATCGTGTTTGTTGGCGCATCAAAGGATGCGATCACTTCAGCCTGTGGTGAGGTATTCAAAGCTGAGACTGACATACTGGACCCTTACAATTGTGACGTTTTTCCTGCCAAATCCCAAGTCCGGCGATCCCGCCATAGGACGAAGTATTTTGCAGCCACCATCCCAATCAACATCGTGACAACAAAAACAATGGTTCCTTGGGCGGCCAATGGCACTGCAGTGACGGCCGGACCCGGACAAAACCCACCCAGCCCCCAGCCCAAGCCAAATATGGCCGCGCCTGAAACAAGGCGCTTATCAAAATCTGTGCGTGTTGGCAGGTGAAACACGTCGTTAAAGAACGGTTTTGCACGTCGTGTGACCAGCCAAAAGCCGGGCATTGTGACAGCAATGGCCCCCCCCATAACGAAGGCAAGGCTCGGGTCCCACGTGCCAAACAAATCGAGGAAGTTTTGCACTTTGGCAGGATTGGCCATGCCAGACAGAATGAGTCCGGTGCCAAACATTAGGCCCACAATTAGGGTTACGAGGTTTTTCATAATCTTATGCTCCAATTACGTGGCGAAGCAGCAGGACTACAATGAATGCTGAGCTCATAAAGGTGACGGTGGCCACGATGGAGCGACCCGACAGTCTTGATATACCGCAAACCCCGTGGCCACTGGTGCATCCATTGCCAAGAACAGAGCCAAACCCAACGAGAATACCTGCTGCCCCCAAAAGTGGGAGGTTGTCAGAAACGGTCTGCACGGGAGATTGGCCATAAACCAAAACCCAAATGGGTGCCGAAAGCAAAAGACCGATCACGAATACAAGACCCTGCGACAGGCTTTGTCCAGCACTTCTTGGTGGTAATATGCGAGATATGATGCCGCTAATCCCGGCGATTCGCCCATGGGTTGCCATCAACAATACAGCGGATGCGCCAATAAGACCTCCGCCCAGAAGTGATAGAATTGGTGTGAATTCAGTTTCCATTTACGGCTCCATCAAAGGATAAATATATCATATTCCAAATTTTATATATAAAGAATTTATAATATACAATAGTAAAGTTTTGTTCCCGGTGGTTGAGTTGAAATCCTGACGTTTACAGGCCTTCCTACCGCTTGGTTTGGCAACTTCACGAAACCAAAGCCCGTTGTTGCCTGCTGATATTTGAAGACATGCGGCCATGATATCTGACAATTGGCCATCCCCCTTTCTGTATCTTGTGCTTGGGGTCACATAATTTGCCAATCTACAACGAGTTTGGCTTTGGCAGGGTCTTCTTCACCGTTGCGGTCATACAAATTTTAGAGCATTTTGTAGCAGCACCCCGCATGGTCGTTGGTGCGCTGGCCGTCATCAGCTGACCGATGTTGGCCTCAAACTTAACACGCACCAAATTTTTGGTGCAGCAAAGGCACAACATGAAGCTCTATCTCGACACTGCAAATACATCTGAGTGGGATAAGCTTTTTCCTTTGGGCCTTTTTGAGGGTATTACCACCAACCCCCTATTGGCCCAAAGGGCAGGGTTGAATTACGCTGAAATTGATTGGCACGCCATGTATGCGCGCGCCTGTGACCTTGGAGCCAAAGAACTTCATGTTCAAGTTTATGGCGATCCGAACAGCTATGCTGATTGGGCCAAAAGGATTTACGAGATTAGTCATAATGTTGGAATTGATGCAGTGATCAAGGTCCCGCTGGTCGAACAGGCCTTGCGCATTTTTCCCGCCATCAAAGCACTTGGCGGCAAAACACTACTCACGGCCTGTTACGATTCAAAGCAAGCTCTTATCGCCCATGCATTGGGCGCCGATTACGTAGCGCCCTACTTAGGGCGCATGCGCGATCAAGGCTTAAATGACCTCGAACAGCTCGCCACGATGAACAAACTGACGCAGTCCGGACCATGTTCAGTATTGGCTGCCTCAATTCGATCCGCAGCGCATCTGGTTGAAATAGGGCTTCAAGGCACTGATTGCGCAACATTTTCACCAAATGTTGTGCGAGAACTTATCATAGAAGACAGCTCGACTTCCGCATGGCAAGAATTCGAAAACACGATTGCGGCCCTGACATAATATACGCGCCCAATATCGTGATAGCGGTATTAAAAATTCTTGTACAAATCTCTTGTTTTGAATACGACTAGTCTCCATGGGCCCAAAAGACATCAAAAACCTAAACTTCGAACAGCTTAACAAACAAATTTTTGAAGCCGCAAAGCTTATGGAAATGCTATCCCACCCGGCCCGCTTACGCATTTTGTGCATGATGCTGGGCGGTGAAAAAAGCGTTCAAAAACTGGCCACCGATGCTGGCCTTTCACAACCCGCCATGTCGCATCACCTCAAGAAGCTGCGCGATTCAAATTTGGTCATGACGCGCCGCGACAAGCAAACAATCTTTTATGCGCTCAAGGGTGAACGTGTCGCTTGCGTTTTGGAAGTGCTGCACCGGCTCTACTGCAACGACCTTATTCTTTAGGCTCCTTCGTGGCGTCGCCGCCACCAAGATCATCCAACACCTCTATTTTAGCCGTGGGCGACACAAAAGCTGCATCCTGCTCAACCGGGGACATATGCCCCACGATAAGTGGTAACATCTGTGGGCTTACGGCCTCAGACTGAGGTGGGCGTTTCCAGCCGATGCTGTCAATCGCGTTACAGTTCAGGCACACTGGCTCCCAATCTTGATGAACATCGCCACAGTTATCACAGATCCACTGCGGATCGCGCTGTGCAGAAATGGCCTGCGTCAACAATTGACGCACAGATTGATCATCGGCCCCGTCACCACGTTCTATGGCTGCCAAGATTGTAAGGGACCGCATTGTAGGGTCAGAGGTCGCAAGATTTCCAAGCGCTGAACGCGCGACTTGGTAATCGCCGGTCGCAATATTCAGCTCAGCCAATAGCATTTTGGTTTCAGGATGCGCAGGCGCAGATTTCGTGAGAACGGAAAATCGCTTCAACCGATCCTCAGCGGATTCCTCGGGCGCAATAGCCGCGAACCCAGCCGCCAACTCTGGGTGTGGGTCCAGCAACCATGCAGCCAGCAAGGCTTTTGCAGCGAGCTTTGGCTTCTCTTGCTCGAGATGGCCCCGCGCCACCAAAAGAGTGGCGGGAACAAGCGTAGGTGACAAGCGATTTGCCTCCACCGCAAGCTTATGCGCCGCCTCAAGTTTGCCCTCCCCACGAAGTTCCTGCGCTTGTGATAGGGCAAAAACCCCATCGCGGCGCTTGTATACGTCCCGTGGCAAGGCGCCATGTTTTAACTTGGCGTTCAACGTTGTGCGAACACCCTGCCAATCCTCTTGGCTGGCCTGTAACTTTAGCAAGGCATCTTGGGTTTCTAAGTGTTTGGGCTTCAAAGCAAAGGCGTGCTCGGCCAATTTCAAAGCGATATCCGTTTCACCAGCCTGTAGATTCTGTTGCAACAGTCCGTAAATGCCCACAAAGCGCGTCTTTGGATCTTGCAACAGCTTTTTAAAAGTGGCTTTAGCGGTGGCAGCATCCCCATTGGCAACAGCTGCCTGTGCCACAACTAAATTGGTCAAATCGGGCCGATTGAGCAAACGATCTGCCTTCTTAGCCTTTGCCATCGCTTCGCGGCCATCCCCACTCGCCAGGGCCATCAGCCCATCAGATAGGGCCTCAAATCCCCGACTTTCTCGGTTGCGATCAAAATACCGAGACAGGGCCGTTTCGTCGCCATTGATAAAGCGCAACACTGCGATCAACAGCCCGATGAACTTCAACAACACCCACAGCCCCACGATCAATACCAACACCGTTATGACCGCCTGAAATGGCCCAAAGGACAGCTCAACCCCAGCATATTGGATGGTGACGCCGCCTTGAGCCTCCATGAGCATCCCAGCCCCAAAGGTGACTGCTGTCACCGCAGCCACAAAACTTAAGATTTTGATCAGGGACCAAAGCATCAAATATTCCTCAATTGCCAGTCAAAGCGCTGGAAAATTCTTGTAAGGCCGCCAAAACTTCTAGCCGCAGAGCCGCTGCCAGCGACCACTCCCGTAACGAGACTTGTCCGGCATCAGACAAGGTTGCAATTTCAGACAGGGCCACCTCAAAATTGCCCACACCAACCGCCGCCTGTGCGCGCGACAGAACGGCGTCAGCGGAAGTGCCCTCTTTTGCGCTCAATGACCGCACACCCAACTGAGCTTTAAAAAAAGCCAGCATGCCATTCTCACCCTCAGCAGGTTCCTGTTCTTGACGTACTAATTTCAGGGCGGCTCGCGCCGCAGGCGAAAACTGGTTTTGCAAAACATTGAGACTTGTCACACCATTTGACGCGTTTTCTGCAAGGCCGGTGGGAAGCTCTAGATCCGTCGCTGCAGCCAAATCAGCCAAAGCTGCGTCATAGCTTGCACCAGCTTCCACAGCCACACGAATCGCATTTAATGCAGTGGTAACCGTGCCCTTCCGAGACAGCTTCACAGCATTGCTTTCTAGGGCTTCTGCTGCCGCTTTGGTTGCTTCAATCTTGCTCGCAGCCTCACTGGTCACCTGATCAATATCTGCACGCAACTGCGCCAATTCGCGTTCATAGGCAGCTATTGCCAAAGGTGAAACACCTTCCGCCAGTGGCCGCTTTTCTAGCGTACTAATCCGTTGAGACAGAGTTTGCCCTTGCGCCATCTGTGCTAATTTCAGAGTGGAAAGATCAGCGCGAAGTGCAGTCGCTAAATCGGCAAGCGTGGCAACCTCTCCCGACAAATCCACAGGCTTAGGCTGAGCTTGAATGACCTCAATTTGTGCCGTTTGGGCCTGAATTTGTTCCAAAAGTTGATTTTGCGCCACCAAAACAGGGGCAATTGGGTCGCTGGGGTTAAGATGGCCCGGCAGCAGAGCCGCGACAAAGCCAATAACCCCCGCCAACAAGCCACCAGCCAGAAAGGGGAGTAAAGTTTTTACTTTTTCAGCTGCCGCAGATTGTGGTTCAAGATCCTCAACCGGCGCATTCGGGATGACTTCAGCATCGATCACCGTGCTCTGCGCCGCCTCGGCATCAAGCACCAACGGTCCCTGTCGGTCTGTGGATTCTGTGTCTGCCACGATCGTCACCTTTTTGCCTTATGCCCTAGTCTTTAGACTATCCCCGCGAGTAAAATCTCTCAACCACTCTTCGTAGCCATAAGCGGAGTTGTGACGTCAAGCATAGAGACCGTATCAGATTTTGGCGAAACAATAACCTCCCCAAACCCCGCCATTCGGCACGGCTCGGACACCGCTTGGCTGATCGCCACAGCGATATGCCCGGTCCAATCTAGATCCAATCTACACAACAGCCGCGCGCTTCGGGGAGAGAATATAGGCAGTATAACCCGCCCAGCACTCTGCAACATCTGATAGGTTTCGTGCTTCAATGTCTGTTCGATTTGTTGGTAGGTCACTAGGTTCTGTAAATTGATCCTTGTGCCCTGGAAGTGACGCGCAATGTCCAATGTCGTGTGTGCCCCACGTAAATGCAAAAGCGGCCCAGTTGGGTTTTCGTGGCCAACCGCTGCGCAAAGCCCCTGCGCAGTGGCCGCCATATGCCACGCCGTAAGCCCTCGCTTGATCGCCGCGCGCGTGGTTGCCTCGCCCACACAGTAAGCTGGAAGGTTGGATCCAACCAAATCTGCCGGTAAGTGTGCAACCGCATTCGCAGATGTAATGAGAAGGCCTTGGATGGACGCAAAATCAAACGGTGCTGCGACCGCTTCAATTTTCAAAATCGGATCAATAACGATATTTTGCACCGCCACGCCACGCAGCGTTAGGGCTTCAGCAAAGCTGCGCGCTTGGTCGCAGGGGCGTGTGAGCAATATATAGGGCAATAGGCCACCGTAGGATTGAGCAGAAACACCAAGGATGTTAGGCCTTAGTCTATATTTGCACAACAGGGGCAGAGCAATGAACAACAGTATCATAACACCAAAGGCGCAGGTATGACAGTTTGCATCCTTGGCGCCGGAGCTTTTGGAACTGCCCTTGCAATCGCCCTGTCCGACACCCATCACATTCGCCTTTGGGGGCGAAATGCAAAGACTGTCGCTGGGATGGGGGCTGGGCGAGAAAACACGAAATTACCTGGTGCAGTTTTGGGGTCCAATATTACTGTCACATCCAACGCTAAGGCCGCCGTCCAAGGAGCAGACTTCATCCTGAGCGCCATCCCCTTACAATCCACCCGCGCCACATTGGCGGATCTGGTGGGGCATTTTGAAGGCCGGCCTTTGATTGGGTGCAGCAAGGGTGTGGATTTGGCGACAGGGCTGGGAGGCTACTCGGTCTTACAGGCCTGCTACCCTGACGGGCCAGTTGGCTTGCTCACCGGGCCAAGCTTTGCCACCGATATCGCACGCGGGTTGCCAACCGCCCTCACCCTTGCGGCAGATGCTAGCCAAGCGGTGAACGCTTGGCAATCGGACCTGTCGACCGACACCCTACGCCTTTATATCTCACATGATCCCATTGGGGCCGAGCTGGGCGGCGCGCTTAAAAACGTGGTGGCGATTGCCTGTGGCGCCGCAATGGGAGCGGGCTTGGGCGAAAGCGCGCGGGCAGCTTTGATAACCCGAGGCCAAGCAGAAATCATGCGCTATGCGGTACATCTGGGGGCGCAGCCAGAAACCTTAGCGGGCCTTTCGGGCTTTGGTGATCTATGCCTGACCTGTACCTCTGACAAATCTCGCAACTATCGCTTTGGGATGGCATTGGGACAAGCTACGCCCTTTGATCCAAGCATCACCGTCGAAGGCAAAGCCACCGCGTTGGCCTTGCTGCCCATTATGCGGCGACTTGAAATTGATATGCCGATCACAGAAGCGGTTGCAGGCTTATGTTCTGGCACGGTAACCGTTTCACAAGCTCTCGCCGCCCTTATGGCGCGGCCCCTCAGAAAGGAATTATAATGCGCGTAGCCGTTATCACCCGCGATAAGCCCAACCACCTGCAAATGCGGGTTGATACAAGAGAGGCGCATCTCGCCTATATCAAGCAAACTGGCGTTGTTGAAATGGCAGGACCTTTTCTAGATGCAGATGATCAAATGTGCGGTTCTCTGATTGTTTTGGATGTCGCTGATATGACTACGGCTGAAGCCTGGGCGGAAAGCGATCCCTACAATAAGACTGGGTTGTTTGAGAGCGTGACAGTGAGCCAGTGGAAGAAAGTCATCGGTTAATGGCGTATTGGTTGTTCAAATCTGAGCCTTCGACTTAGACTTAGTCTTGGGATGATCAACTGGCCCGCGGCGCTGACGCTGAAGGGCGGGACGGCATGCGCAATTAGCAAGCCCGCGACAACGTGCGTCTGATGCAACCTCACGATCAAGCATTCTTCTACCACTCACAATCAGAAAAAGCCGTGATGGCATTGTTGAGATTTGTACCTTATCCCATCCCGACAGCCGCGCCGGTGACCCAAGATGGGACTGTGTTGACATCCGCGCCCGTTGGCGTCTCCCGTCACACTCGGGATGTGTAAAACAAACCTGGCTGTCGGTGCAGCCGGTGCGCGAGGCGGAATAGGACATCATTCTAAAACTGGCTGAAGGCTAATTTTTATTTGCGTGCCGCCCGCGAATTGCCAATTTTTCTTATTATAAAGTCATTAGGATTGGAGGTGTCTTATGGAATTTATATATGTCCTCGTGGCCGCAGCTGCTTCTTTTGCCTTCGGCGCTATCTGATATGCGGTGCTTTCCAAACCATCGGTGGAGGCATCATTGGCTGCGCGATCATCAGCGCCATTTTGATGGCCCTTTAAGCAAAATCGGGCGCCGAGGAATTTCTCAGCGCCCGCGTATTTTCTTGGTTTTGAACCTATTTAGTAGCGGTAGTGCTCTGGCTTGAACGGGCCATCAGTGCTCACGCCGATATAATCGGCCTGCTCTTTATTCAACTTGGACAGCTTCACGCCGATACGATCCAGGTGCAAACGCGCCACTTTTTCGTCGAGGTGCTTGGGCAAGATATACACGTCATTGTTGTAATCATCGCCTTTGGTCCACAGCTCGATCTGCGCCAAAACTTGGTTGGTGAACGAAGCTGACATCACGAATGATGGATGGCCTGTCGCATTGCCAAGGTTCAACAAACGGCCTTCGGACAGCAGGATCAAGCGATTGCCGTTCGGCATTTCGATCATGTCGACTTGCTCTTTAATGTTCGTCCATTTGTGATTCTTCAAGCTTGCCACTTGGATTTCATTGTCAAAGTGACCAATGTTGCCAACAATCGCCATGTCTTTCATCTCACGCATATGTTCAATGCGGATCACGTCTTTGTTGCCGGTTGTTGTGATGAAAATGTCGGCGCTGGACACAACATCTTCGATTAAAACAACCTCAAAGCCATCCATTGCAGCTTGCAAAGCACAGATAGGGTCAACTTCAGTCACCTTCACACGGGCACCAGCACCTTTAAGAGAAGCAGCGGAGCCTTTTCCCACATCGCCATAGCCCAAAACAACAGCAACTTTCCCAGCCATCATCGTATCAGTGGCGCGGCGGATTCCGTCGACTAGAGATTCTTTGCAGCCATATTTATTGTCGAATTTCGACTTAGTGACAGAGTCGTTCACGTTGATCGCAGGAAAGGGCAATTGACCTTGTTTGACTAATTCATACAAGCGGTGAACGCCGGTCGTTGTTTCTTCAGAAACACCTTGGATCGCTGCACGGGTTTTGACAAAGAAGCCCGGAGTTTCGGCCATACGTTTTTTGATTTGCGCGAACACTGCCTCTTCTTCTTCGGAAGTCGGAACTTCGATCAGGTCAGTTTCGCCTTCTTCAACCCGTGCACCCAAAAGCACATACAGCGTCGCATCGCCGCCATCGTCAAGGATCATATTTGCGCCTTCTGGGAACATGAAGGAACGGTCAAGGTAATCCCAATGTTCGGTCAAGCTTTGACCTTTGATTGCGAAAACTGGGGTACCGCCCGCTGCAATCGCTGCCGCCGCATGGTCTTGTGTTGAGAAAATGTTGCAAGAAGCCCAGCGCACATCCGCGCCCAGCTCTACAAGAGTTTCAATCAACACAGCGGTTTGAATGGTCATGTGCAAAGAGCCAACGATGCGCGCGCCCTTAAGCGGTTTGCTTTCGCCAAATTCTGCACGACAAGCCATCAGGCCCGGCATTTCAGTTTCCGCAATATCCAATTCTTTACGGCCAAAACCCGCCAAAGAGATATCTTGCACAATATAGTCATTTGCCATCCAGCATTCCTCGCACGATGTTAAGTAAAGGGTGTATTAGAGATTTCCGGCGGCATAACATTGCAAAGACCTCTCGACAATAGGTTGCTGGCCACGATAGTTTTACTCCCAAAAAGGCAAGCAAAAATGAAACAGCCCCGCGCTTGGCAACGTATGCTCTCAGGTCGCAGATTGGATCTGCTGGATCCAACCCCAATGGATGTTGAGGTTGAAGATATTGCACATGGCTTGGCCTTTGTGGCGCGGTGGAACGGGCAGACGACTGGAAATTTCGCCTATTCAGTCGCTGAGCACTCGTTGCTAGTCGAACAAATATTTCTACGGCTTGTCCCCAAGGCAACGCCCGCACAACGATTAACAGCCTTAATGCATGACGCACCAGAATATGTGATTGGAGATATGATTTCGCCAGTGAAGGCTTCCGTTGGGCCTGGATATGAGGAGTTGGACAAACGCCTCACCGCGGCGATTCATATCCGTTTTGGCCTGCCGGCCATCACCCCTGTGGCGCTGAAGAAGCAAATCAAAAAGGCAGATAAAGTGAGCGCATGGCTTGAAGCCACTCAGTTGGCCGGGTTTTCAAAGGCGGAGGCGGATAAGTTATTTGGTAAGGTAGATGCAACCATCGTCGCGGGATTGCGGTTGCACTTGCGGCCACCAATTGAGGTTAGGCAGGACTTCACGCGTCAGCATGCAGCATTGTTAGGACCCTAATAATGAAGGTCATCGTGAGACCCGCGGTGCAGCAAGATACTGAGGCCATGTGCCAAGTCATCAATCCGCTGATCGAGGCAGGAAACTCAACTGCTCGCAGCACGCTGTTCGATAGCTCGCGCATGTGGCACGATGTCATTGCCACACCATTAGGGCTTTCTTGCTGCGTTGCAACGGTTGGCCATAAAATATTGGGGTTTCAAAGCCTAGATCTGGCGACACCACCTGGTGCACATAGCCCCGCTGGACGCTGGGGCTCTATCGCCAGCTTTGTCAGTGCGGGTGCACAGGGGTGGGGTCTTGGTCAGGCCCTGTTTGATCACACCAAATTTCAGGCTAAAGCTGCGAGGTTAGACTTCATCGATGCAACAATCCGGGCCGACAACGTATCTGGGCTACGCTATTACACAGGACTTGGATTTGTGGATTACAACCGCGTGCCGAACAAACCATTGGCCGACGGCCGCAAAATTGACAGGATCCAAAAACGCTTTGATATTTCGCTAGCGAGGGCTGCGTTTGGCTAGGATACGTTGAAGTGTCCGGCGGTGCATACTCAAGCGGCGCGCAGTTTCGCTGACGTTGCGGTCACAAAGCTCAAATACCCTTTGAATATGCTCCCAGCGGACCCGATCGGCAGACATTGGGTTCTCTGGTGGCGGAGGCAATTGATTGCCGCTGGCCAAAAGCGCATTTGTAATATCGGTCGCATCCGCAGGCTTCGAAAGATAATCAATCGCTCCAATTTTGACAGCGGCCACGGCCGTGGCAATCGCACCATACCCCGTGAGCACAACAATGCGACTGTCAGGGCGTTTTGCGCGCAAAACTTCGACCACATCCAAGCCGTTGCCATCTTCCAGACGCAGATCAATCACGGCATAGGCGGGCGGGCGGGCGGTTGCAATTGCTCGGCCCGCCGCGACGGATCCTGCTTGTTCAACAGAAAACCCTCGCTTCTCCATCGCCTTCGCGAGCCGCTTCAGAAACGGTTCGTCATCATCTACCAAAAGCAAAGTTTTGTCTTGTCCAATTTCGAGCGGTTCGGTTGCCATGATCTGATCCCTCCGATTTGTCTTAATCTAACAAAATGGTTCGCGGAACGCTAGTATCAAGCGGCCCTTATGACGCAGGCCACACGATCGGCCACTTTTTGCGGTGAGGTATCACTGCGTAGAAAGTCCACAAAGCCAATACCTGGCATCATAAGATAGGTGAAATTGGAGTGATCCATCAGATAATACTCCTCATTATCGCCCGGTTGCTTGCGATAATAGACCTTATAGGACCGCGCCGCTTTGGCTACCCGTTTACCTGTACCCGTCAAGCCAACCAGATCAGGATGATTGTTTGCGACAAAATCCGCCAGATGTTCTGGCGTATCGCGCGCCGGGTCGATTGTAATGAACACGGGCTTCACCTGCAGTCCACGGTCCGCCAATATTTCGACAGCAACCACATTGCGCGCCACGTCCATTGGGCAAACATCTGGACAAAAGGTATAACCAAAATAAACCAACGCCGGTTGATCCAACACATCCACATCAGTGACCATCTGCCCCCTATGATCCATCAGCTCAAACGGCCCCCCAATCGCACCACCGGCAACTCCGCCGCCGACACAATCCTCAAACCGTTTTGCCGGCACCATGATTTGAGTAATCAAGAACGTACCGCCCAGCGCCACAATCAGCGCAGCGCCTGCAATGGATACAAATTTCGTTAACGACATTGTGGCCCCCTGTGATCTTCTAGTTTAATGCTTATAACATATCTTATGATTTGTTCAGCTTCAGATCGTCACAGGAGCAATAAAATGTCACAATCCGGCATTGGTTATATTGATCAAAACGCCCGCAGCAACTGGATGCGGCTGCGCACTCTTGTCACAGTGCGGTGGTTTGCGATTGCCGGGCAGATCTTAGCACTGATCGTGGGAAAACAGCTTTTTGGTCTACAGCTTGCACTGGGACCCTGTGCCGCTGTAATTGGCCTGTCAGTCATAGCAAACCTATTAGCCGTTATTATCTTTCCAGACAATAGGCGCCTCTCGGAGGCTGAAACTATATCAACCCTGGTGTTTGACACTTTGCAGCTGTCCCTGCTTTTGGCCTTCACCGGCGGGCTTAACAATCCGTTCGCGCTGCTCATTTTAGCCCCAGTCACAATTGCCGCAACCGTTTTGCCAGCTCGCTCTACGCTTTTATTAGCCAGCTGTGCTGTCGCAATGATCAGCACCGTTGGCTTGACCTACATACCCTTACGCACCGCGAACAACAGTTTGCTGGAAATGCCCGTGGTTTTTGTCTTTGGATTTTGGGTCGCAATCGTCACTGGCATTATCTTCATCTCCATATACACCCGGCGCGTCACATCTGAGATGACCTCCATGTCTGAGGCGCTTTTGGCCACGCAGATGGCTTTGGCCCGAGAACAAAAGCTCACCGACCTTGGCGGCGTTGTGGCCGCCACGGCTCATGAGCTAGGCACGCCTCTCGCCACTATAAAGTTGGTCAGTGCTGAGCTGATGGAGGAGCTCAAAGAAACAAAAGATCTTTACGGAGATGCGCAACTTATTCGAGAACAGGCTGAAAGATGCGGCGAAATTTTGCGCTCCATGGGGCGTGCGGGCAAAGACGATTTACATTTGCGCGTCACCCCTTGGTCGGCCGTGGTGCGCGAAGCCGCTGAACCTCATCTGGACCGCGGCAAAAATGTGGTTTTTTCTTTTGGTGGCAATCTCGAGTTTGATTTGGACCAGCCACTGGCCTACCGCAAACCAGAGGTGATTCACGGGCTACGCAATTTGATCCAAAATGCCGTCGATTTCGCTCAAACTCAGGTTCGTGTTGATATCAGCTGGAGCGACACCGAACTTTTTGTGAAAATTTTTGACGATGGCTTAGGGTTTGCGCCACAAGTTATAAATAGGATCGGAGATCCCTTTGTCCACCGCCGCAAACGCAGCAAAAAAAATGGGGCCCGGCCGGGGTATGACGGCATGGGTCTTGGCTTATTCATCGCAAAAACACTGTTGGAACGCTCAGGTGCGGCATTAGAGTTTTCAAACGGTTCAGCTGGCGACCCGCTGCGCGGCGCTGTGGTTCATGGCGTGTGGCCACGCCGAAAGCTGGAGGCGGTGGATGTTCCAACTGGGAAAAACAGGCCCATCGAAATTAGTTGAGCAGTTAATCGCGCCTTAAAAGAGATGCGGTACAGTCCTCGCCAGGAGGCGTAACTGCACTTGGGTTTGA
>Ga0209712_10000978_pt1 | contig 24584 bp, 33 predicted proteins | sample ArcOceMetagenome_FD_187443 | JGI IMG/M metagenome (GOLD analysis project Ga0209712, IMG submission 187443) | Marine eukaryotic phytoplankton communities from Arctic Ocean - Arctic Ocean - Greenland ARC118M Metagenome (SPAdes) (version 2) | ecosystem: Environmental > Aquatic > Marine > Oceanic...
ACTCTTTTTGGAAAGTCAGCTATGTCACATATTGTTGATACGATGGGTGGTAACTCTGGATCATCAATCATTAACCTTGATACTCAGGAAGTTGTTGGTATTCATACTCATGGTGGATGTAAAAGTTCTGGAGGAGATAATATGGGAACTATTATATCGGAACATAAAAAACTAATGGAAGCGATTAAAAACTGTTTAGCTTCTGAATAAATCAAATAAAATTATGAAATAGATAAGCCGGTATTTAGATGCCGGTTTTTTTATGCCAATTCAAAGAATAAAAATTCACCTGCTTCTTTTGATTTAATACTTAAGCTTTTTATATCTTCAAAACAGATTCCATCTGCTTCAAAAAGCTCTTCTCCATCAACTTCAAATGATCCCTTAATGACTTGTAACCAATATCCTTTATCATTATTCAGATTTAGATCTAGCGCCTTACTCTGTTCAAACCTTCCAATTGAAAGCGTAGTATCCTGATAGATCTTAGCTATTTTATCGCCTCCCGTAGGATTTGCTATAACAGTTAAGTCGTTTAATTTTATTCGATCTTCGTAAGAGTACTGTTCATATCTAGGAGCTACAGACTTAACACTAGGAATAATCCAAATTTGATAGAGATAGTTCTCATTTGTCTCGCTTGAGTTAAATTCGCTATGAAAGATGCCAGAGCCGGCAGACATTATTTGTATTTCACCAGGCTTAATAATTGCGTTATTACCTAGTGTGTCTCTGTGAGAGAGTTCACCCTCAATTAAGAAAGTGATAATTTCCATATCTTTATGAGGATGAGTATCGAATCCTTTGGTAGCTTGGACTCTATCATTATTCATAACTCGTAAAGACTTAAACCCCATAAATTCTGGGTCAAAAAATGAACCAAAAGAGAAAGTATGTCTGGCATTTAACCAACCAAAGTCAAGATGTCCTCTATCATTCGCTCGCCTAACCTTTTTCATACTTTCTCCTTATAAACTTTCTATTTTGCTTTAACAGAAAACTCTAACTCAACTTCATGATGAATAAATTTATCACCTAAGCTTGAGTCAGCACTGTAATTCATTTTAAACTTTGTTCGATCGAATACTACTTTTCCTGAAAATAAAGATCCAACTTTTTTATAATCAAATTTAACTGGATTAGTGATTCCATTAATTGTTAAATCTGCAGTGACAGCATTTCCTTTTACAGTTTTGATTTTTAATTTAGAAGTAGGAAACTTATCTACTTTAAAAAAATCACCACTTTTCATGTGACCTATAAACTTTGCGGCCCACTCTCCTGAAAGATCATCAACAGTGAAGTCAGTCATATCAACTACAAAGTCTCCACCAGTTAATTTTCCATCTTTCGACAATACGTTTCCGTCTTTTAAAGTGATTTTTCCATTATGAGATCCAAGCTTAAATCCAGCTGCACCTTTACTGGCCTTCCACTTAAGAACACTTGATTTAAGATCAAGATTTCCAGCAAATGCTGTTGATGCGGTAAGTGCCATTAGAATTGTTAATTGAATTAGTTTTTTCATAGTATTTCCTCCGTTTAGTAGTTCTATGTATGTTTTTATCAATACTAGCTCAAAAGAATATAAGAAAAAACTATTTTAATTTGATCTTCTATATAAATTTAAGTTATACTCTTTCATACAATATGACGTATGATCAACTAGTTACATTGGATGCGATAGTTAAACACGGTAGTTTTAAGTCAGCATCTGAGTTCTTGCATAAAAGCCAGCCAAGTTTAAGCATGGCCATCAAGAAGCTCGAAGAAGAGTTTGGAATCAAACTCTTTAGTAGAGACGCTTACAGGCCAGCACTCACGGACGAAGGTGTGGCCTTTTATCATAAATCCCTTATTACCTTGGACAAATTTAATGAATTAGACACTTTTGCTAGAGAACTTAGCATGGGAGTTGAAACAGAAATCAATATCTCAATAGGTGCTGTTTGTTCAATTAAAGAATTTAGCAAAACCTTTAAGTCACTTCTTGAGCCACATATAACTACAGCACTTAATTTGAATGTTGATATACTCGAAGAGTTTCAACGAAGATTAATTGATCAAGAAGTTGATATTGCAATAGGGTCACTTCTTGAACCCCATCCTGATATAGAATCAATACCAATAATGACAACAAAAATGATTCCCGTAGTTTCTTCAAAGTTTTATCAAGATACAAATGGCTCCTTTGAAGAATTAAAAAATCTTCCACAAATAATTGTTCAAAGTAGTAAGTCTGCTTCAAAAAAGAATATAGTTGGCGCAGCAAAAGGAATGAAGAATTGGTTTACTACAGATATGTATATGAAAGAACAACTTATTGTTAACGGTCTTGGTTGGGGACGCCTTCCTGAACATCAAGTAGAAGATCAGCTTAATGATTGTAAGCTTTCAATCGTAAAAGGAATTAATTCAATACAATCCATTCCGGTTCAAATTTATTTACTTCGGAATGTAAAAAAAATCATGGGACCAAATACTAAGCGTCTTTGGTCTTATCTCTCAAAGCAAGGGCTGGCCGATGAGTGATATAAAGCTACACAACTATAATGATTATAAAGATTTTATAAATGAATGGATTTTATCTCTTCCAAAAAATGGTCGAGGCAAATATTTAGAAATTGCTACTGAGCTAAACGCACATACAACTTTAATTTCTCAAATTTTCAAAGGTAATCGTGATCTCTCAATGGAACAAGCATTTCAGATGTGTGATTACTTAGGTATGAATAAAAAAGAAACGGATTACTTTATGCTTTTAGTTCAAAAAGAAAAAGCTGGAAATCATAATCTTCAAAAGTACTTTTCTGAAAAGATAAAAGAGCAACAAACAGAACTTCAAGATATGAAGTCTCGTATTAAAACAAAAAAGACATTATCTGAAACAGATAAAGCTCTTTTCTATTCTAATTGGTTTTACAGTGCCGTTCGTTTAGCAACATCAGTTGAAGGAATAGATACCCGTGATCAAATCTCTGAATATCTTGATCTTCCTCATAAGCTTGTTAACCAAGTAGTTGACTTCCTTGTTTCAGTATCTCTTTTGTTTGAGAAAGAAGGAAAACTTGAATTTGGTCCGGCTATTACACATCTAGAATCAAAGTCTCCCCTAATTGCCCGCCACCACGCTAACTGGCGAGTTAAGGCGATGGAGAGACATCCTAAACTTTCAACGGATGAGTTTTGTTTTTCAGGACCACTCACAATATCCGAGCGAGACGCTTTAAAAGTAAGAAAAAAGTTAACTAAACTCATTGAAGATGTGAGTGAAATAGTGAGAAAATCGGAAGATGTTGATAAGGTTTACTGCATAAACATAGATTGGTTTAAACCTATCAACGATTAAATTTTAAATTAACAAGGATGTTATGTTTATGAAAAGGATTTTCACTTTAGGCCTTTTGCTTTCTCTTATTTCTACAAGCGCTTTCGCTATAACGACAAAGAAAATAATTCAAAATCAAATTTTAAAATCGATGGATTCCAATTCCCAAAAGCGTAGTGGTGGTATGGATGGCGGTGGATCTGGATCTCTTATGCGCCCCGAAGCAGGTGCAGCTTGGTACTACCAAGATAAGAAAGAAGGATATATATCTGTTTGTATAAAAAAGTCCGCGAAATTTAAAGCGACAAAGAAAAGTATTGAACAGTCGATAGTGAATAGTTTTAATAAGTGGGATAAGTATATAACTGAAAAAGTATCATATGTTGAAGAGAATGATGATGGCACTATTGATGTTGACCCAAAAAGTATTAGAATCCTTACTAAGATTAAATTTGGAGATTGTACTGCAAATACTAATTTAACTTTTTACTTTGGAATTCAAGATAAGTTAGTAAAGGAAACTCTAGAGGGCCGAGATCACTTAAAAGGATTTGCATTTAGAAAACTAAATGACGTTGACCCAAAGAAAGCTTACTCAAAAGGTTTTGTTTGGGTTTTTGATCCACAAGATACTATTGATACTAGCGATGATCATAATTATAACTGGTCGAACACTCAAATTCTAGAAGCTATGCTTACTCATGAAATTGGTCATATCATGGGTAATGGTCACCTTAATAACACTATTATGCAAGAAGACCTTGAATGGGTATTTAAGTGGAGTCAATTTCAAATTGATTCCAACACTTCAGTCGGAGTAAAGGAGATGATTCTAAACTCAAGAAAATACTTAAAACAAATAGACCACGAACAAAATTTACTTTCTAAACAAGATCTTTTTGCTGATCGACTTGAAGGAAAAATGGGTTTCTCTCGAACTAAAGAATTAGTAGAAAACTTTTCAAGTTTTATGAGTAGAGAACCAGTTGGTGAAGTTAAAGTAAATTTATCTCCAGGAAATCAGACTGATCACTTGTTAAAGTATACGATACTAGATGATATAGGTTCAAAGACATTTTATATTGAAAGCATGATTACTGATACTGTTACAATAGACTTCGATAATGTTTTCTGGAATCTATTTAAAAGACATAGAGTTATTAAACACGCAACGGGGAGCTCACATACTACAAAAAGAGAAGGCAGACTTAGTGCATCTATGAATGCAAAGTTTACTTTTAGAAATCGATCCCCTTTGTATGTTATGCTTTCTTTAAACGGTGGCGAAGTTCAATACTCTGATTCAAAAGATCCTGATAATATAAATAAAAAATACTCCAGATCTGATATATCTCTTCATTATTTGAATAAAAGTTTAAAATCACAAATAATGTTTGTAGATGTTTTGGGTACACATGATTTTGATATAGATAATAAATAATTTCCAAAGCAAAGTTTAATAATTAATAAAAGCCAATACATATAAGTAATAAGCTTTTACATCTCCTTGCAATCAACTCAGCAAGGAGATTATATGACTGGCGAAATACTTTGATATGCCACATGCACACATGCTTAGAGCCATTGATAAGTGTAAAACGGAGCTAGGTACAAAATCCAAATATGGATTATTTAAGAATCTCATTGAAAAAAATACTTATCTGGTCCAAAAGGTCGTCAAAGAGACTACAGAAAAGTAAATGCACTGAAAGGATATTATAGACATAAAATGAAAGCTACTCCCAAGGGTCAGGAGTAGCATGTTTTTAATTATCTTTTTGAGTAATCTACTACTTTCATTACTGGCGGAAGTTTGTGGCCATCAATTTCTAAATCGAACCCAAACTCTGTAATTTGACCTAAGAAAGGTAAGTCTTTTGAAACAATTATATAAAATGGAAATTCAAAAATAGATCCATCATCATTAGCAATTGTTACTAGAAACTCAACTTTTGCAGCATCATGCTTTCCATTAACATCATATTCTCCATATGTGATAGACTCTACTGCTATCTCACCTTGATTTGAATTCTTATTAACTAATCCCATATTTGATAACGAGTTTGAAAGTTTATTCTTGTTCATACTTAACCAAAATCTAACTGGATTCCTATCATACTTCTCATAAGTGGACTTTAGTACTGCTAAGTTATCTTGTAATAGAGCATAATCTGTATTTACTTCTTTGATTTGCTTTATATCAAAGTTACTTTCACACTCCATTGTTGAATCATTACCACTTCCGTCATTGTAAATCGTACACTGCTTTTCTTCTAGATCTACAAAGTCAAAAACTTTAAATTCATCGCTAAATGATCTTGCCTCTACAAATGCGTCTAGTTGTCCCAAAATATTTTTTGGATCTTTGATGGGACTATTTTGCGAGAAAGCCTGAGTTGATAATGTTCCAATAACTAATACTGTCGATAATACTTTTGATAATTTTTTCACAATAACCTCCATGTTTGTTTTGTGATGTTTTTAAGTTAATACCAGTATCGACGAAGATGGATTAAGTAATAGATTTTAGATATAAAGAACAAAGGGTTAAGTTTACAAAATTGTAAATAATAAGAATAAAGGTCTGTTTTTACTACAACTTTTCAACTCTGACAAGGCCCGCATATTCATCATTATCATAGAAACGGCCAATGATAACTTCAGATTCATTACTAGGGAAGACTTGGAGAAAAGAATTTGGACTCATTTGAAGTAGCAAATGCTTCTTAGGTTTTTTAATTAATTTAACTTGGCCATTATATCCAGAACCTCTATTAGTACTGTAAGCAACGCCATCACGTCTTAACTCTGAGAAGTATTCACCCTTGAGTTTATCTCCAACTTGCATAAATTTAATCTCTAAAAGAACTTTATCAATACTACCTTTCGTTTTGCCTGTCGTTCTATAAAGTTCACCTTCAAACTTTCCATAAACTCTAAATACTTCTTTGAGTTCTGTAGCGGATTTTGCATTTTTATAAAAAGAGTATGGTTCTTTTAATTCAAATTTCGCTGTTTTAATTTCTATATCTGAGAAGTCTTCATTTTCAATTTTACCCAAGTTTTTTTTGTTAAACTTTTTGAAAGGGCTAATTATTACTTCAATTGATTCTTTCTTCTTACTTACACTTATGCTCTTTGGGATATCATTCTTGAGTGTTGGTCTTTTACTTGTCGAAAAATATTCTTTTACATCTTTGTTCATTTCTAATTGAACATTAGCTAAAAACAAAAGCATAATCTTACCTAAGATTTCATCTGCTTTCTCATACTTTTCTTTCATCGTTTTTAGTTTTATGTATTCTAATAAATCTATGTTGGAGATTTTTTGGGCAGCTTTGTTGAAAGACTCTAATTTCTTTTGAGTCTTACTCTGTGGTAGTAAAGAAATTTCTTTAGCTGTTTCTGTAGTTGAGAAAAATTTAGCACCTACGGCCAAACCAATTAATAGACAAATGATAGGAATAATTATTTTCATCGAAAGCCGGGCCTTAAAAAAGTTTGGCCGATAACTGAACGCCCTCAAGTTATCGGCCAACATAATATAAACTCTCTACACACTCAAAGCAAAATACTCTCTAGTCTCAATTGCTTCCCTATTTATCGGATCAAGTAGCTCCACTCTCACACAGTGCCACTCCCCTGTGATCCGATGAAGAGAATGTACAACCTGTTCAAAAAAAAAGCACTAGTGATTGTAATAATTATGTGAACAGTGTGTTTCAAAGTGTTTCAGAATAGATTAATTAAAAATGGAACACTAGAAACGCATTAATTACGGTCACTTAGCAGTACAAAAATTTAGGTACCGGCAATATTATAACTTGCTGATAATTCGAACAACTTCCATTAAAATATCCCCAAAGGAATATAATGATTAAAAATTTAGTAATATTATTTGTATTTATAGTTATCTCTACTCAATTAAAGGCCAATGAGAAATTAGAATTTGAAAGTATTTTATTTAATAGAGACACTGTTGAGATTAGTGGACTTACTAGTTATAAAGATACCTTACTGATGGTTGGGGATAAACTTTCAAATAGAGCCGTTTATAAAATCAAGTTTGAAAAAGATAGATTCTACTATACAAGTCATATCGATCTAACAAAACTTAGTGGCCACAACAAATACTTTGCAAAAGCTCTTCTCCTTAAGCATGGTGAGAGACTTATTAAATCCCCTTTTGATTTAGAAGGAATTACTTTTTGTAATGACACATTTTATATTGTTAATGAACAAGTTCGGCATGTTTTAAAAGTTAGTAATTCTAGAATCAAAAATTTAAGTCTAAATTTTTCCCCTATTTTCAAAAAAAACAATTTTCCTCTGAAGCAAGTTTCAACTAATGCTGGTTTCGAAGGGATAGCTGCTGACTGTAAAAATCAAAAACTCTATATTGCACAAGAGAGATCTCCCAGAGCAATTATTCAAGTTGATTTGGTATCCAATGCAGTTGAAGACATGTTTTTAATTTCTAATGAAGAAACAAAGTTTGGATCGAAAGATTTCACTGATCTTTATTATGAAAATGATCACCTCTATATCTTAAAAAGAAACGCTCATGAAATCACAAAGTATAATTTAAAAAAGAGAAAGGAAGTCAAGACGGTTAGTGTGGGTCATACCAATAAAATTCATCTACGTGAGATTTATGATACAGGAACTCCTTATGGATTAGCCGAAGGGCTAGCAATGACAAAAGATACAATTTATATTGGTGTTGATAATAATAAAAGTAAGATTAGTGATAAGGCTCAAAAGGCTTTTGGTATTAAAGGAAGCTTTTCAAGTATCATAATCTACAAAAGGCCAACCGGATTCTAAATCAGTCTTTTAATGGCCTGTGTAATTCCATCGATACTTAATTCGTACATTGGAATTACATCTTTCACAGCACTAATGGTTGGAGCATGCCATAGTCTCTTTGGTTCTGGATTTAGCCAAACAGTTTTATCAAACATTTTTTTTATAAGTTCAACTCTATCCATTCCTGTAAGGTCAGATTTTTTATTATCCTTAACAAAGTTGAAATAGAACTCACGCATACTTCCCGTCATTTGAAATAGCTCATAGGGCGCCATATAGGCATCACCGACAACTATGAACCTAGTGTCTGCATTAAATTTACTTTTTAATTTAGAAAAACTAGTAACTTCAGCTGCATTCATATTAGCTGTCTCATATAGATCATCATAAAAGATATTATGGAAATAAAAATGTTTAAACTCTTTAAAATGATTTGTTTGGTGAGCTGCTGAAAATAACTGGCTAACTCTTTTAGAATGTGGAGTCATACTTCCACCTATATCCATAAGTAATACTAGCTTTAAATTATTTTTTCTAGATTTTGTTTCAACAATCTCGATTTCCCCAGCATTTTGACAAGTTTTATCTATTGTTCTTTGGATATTTAGTTTTGCTTGGCCCGTTTCTTTTAAGGATCTTAATTTTTTAAGAGCGACTTTAATCTGTCTTACATCCAATATTTCATCCGTTCTATATTTTTTAAACTCCCGTCTACCGGCAACAGCTAAAGCTTTTTTATTTTGCCCTTCACCGCCTACTCTGACACCATTCTCATTATAACCACTATGGCCAAATGCTGATGTTCCACCAGTTCCAATCCATTTATTGCCACCATCGTGCCTTTCTTTTTGTTCATCAATTCTTTTTTGAAGCTCTTTCATAAGTTCTTCAGATGGAAGATTCATGGCCTGTTTTTTTCGCTCAACACTAAGATCTTTATCAATTGCATTTTGCAGCCACTGGTTTAATTTATCCTTAAAGTCTCCCTCACTTACTACATCTTTAAAGCAAGCTGTGTAGGCCAGATCAAATGAGTCGTAATACTTTGTGTCTTTTATTAAAATGCTACGGGCAACTTTATAAAACCTTTCAGGACTAACTGACTCACTATCTTCAGAATATGAATTTAAAACAGAAATGAGATCTAGATACTCACGAGTTGAGACTGGTACTTTATAATCCCTTAATGTGTAGAAAAAGTTTAAAAACATTCTTTTTTACCTATTTAGAAAATCTTTCAAGGTCTTCTTCACTTTTTAGTAATGAGCCAATATACGGAATTGAAATATCTTTCTTTAAGTCAGCACCTTGGTGAAGTAGCATATTTATCCAATCTACAAACTCAGAAGTAGAAGGTTTTTTTCGAAGATCATCTATATCTCGAATTTTATAAAACATTGCTAATGCTCTTTCTAGTAATTTTTTATCGATATCTGGGTAATGAGCCTTAACAATATCTTTCATCATTAGGAAACTTGGAAACTGAATAAAGTGGAAAATACAACGTCTTAAGAATGCGTCTGGAAGTTCTTTTTCGCTGTTTGAAGTAATAAATACGATTGGCCTAACTTTTGCTTTTACTAACTCACCCGTCTCATTAATCATAAACTCCATACGATCTAGTTCTAGAAGTAAATCATTTGGAAACTCGATATCAGCTTTATCAATCTCATCTATTAATAAAACACATAAGCCATCTTGAGTGAATGCTTCACCCATAGCTTCCATTCTAATATAATCTTTGATGTTATTCACATCACGACCAGTGCTATCACCAAAACGTGAATCATTTAACCTTGTAACTGCATCATAGTAATACAGACCATCCTTAGCTATTGTTGTTGATTTAACATGCCATCTGAAAAGTGGAAGACCTTTTGTTTTTGCATAGTGAGAAGCAAGTAAGGTTTTACCTGTTCCTGGCTCTCCCTTTATTAGTAAAGGTCGTTTTGTGATCTCAGCAATTTTGATTGCCTCTTCAAGGTCACTTGATAGAACATAATCATTTAAAGTTGGTTCATTAGACATAAATTCTCCAGTTAAAATTAACTAGAGATATTAAAAGACTTTAGACCTTTTTTGGCCAGTTTTTTTGCTTTGGCACGAACTTCTTTTAGGTTTGAATTTTTACTTGGGCCAATAACTTTAATTTCTTTTGTAACGTATTTGTTTTTCCATACATTCATTACACGAATTTTTGAAAACGGGGTTTTAGAATTATTAGTAAAGCCATACTCTTCAAAGGCTATATATTGACCCTTTGAGGATTTACCAATTGCCTTAACTCTAATTAAATTCTTAGAGAAAGAAACTTGTGCAGAAAAAAGAATAGATAATATAATAAGTAGTTTCATTAAGCCTCCCCAGCTTCTACTTATAGATAAAGCAAGCTCAGTGCCAATTGGAACAAGCTAACACACCGTAATCATTTGCTCATCTACAAAATAACGACTTAAATTAGTTTATATGTCTACATATTGAGCGAAAATTGCCGACAAGTTTAAGCGATGAATAAAAGTATAAAGTTTAAATTGATAATTTTAGCGAGTTTATTATTGATAAGTACAGTCGGTTACTGTGAAGCGACCTCTATACATGAAATCAAAATCAATAAGATGATTGAACTAGGTGTTATTAGCCCAGAGTCGGCTAAGAAACAGATTAACAACCTTGATATTCAAAAGCAGCGTCAGGCAGACTTTTATCTACAAACACGAGGTGTGGCCAGTACCATAAAAAACTTTAAAATCTACCTGATAGAAAATGAACCTATTGAAATTCCATCAAATTAGTTTTACAAATTACATCTAACAAATCTTTCATTTTAAAAGGCATGTAATGAATAACAAAGCATACGAAGACCTAATTAAAAAAATTCCAGACTTTCCAAAACCAGGTGTTATTTTTAAAGATTTTTCTCCATTACTTGCTGAGAAATTACCAGAAGTAATAAATGATATGAGTAAAGATATTGAGTGGGATAAGATTGATCTTGTTCTTGGAATTGAATCTCGTGGGTTTATTTTAGGAGCAGCCCTTGCATTACAAAACAAAAAAGGATTTTTACCTGTTAGAAAAAAAGGAAAACTTCCACCACCAGTAATTGGTGTTGACTATGAACTAGAGTACGGTTCAGATACACTAGAGATGGCCGTAAACGAAAAGAAACTTAATGTTGTCATTGTTGATGATGTCATCGCCACAGGTGGTACATTGAAAGCTACAATTCAGTTATGTGAAAAAAATAATTTTAAAATACAAAGCGTTGCAGCTTTGATCAATCTTAAATTCTTAAACACACTTTCTGAGAGTGAATATAAAATAAATTCCGTTTTAAATTACGAATAGAACCTATAGGGGCAATTCACTGCCCCTACACACTAATCTCACGATAAATCCTGCCCTGTTTAATTTAATGCCATAGTCCATTATCCTAAGTGTATGAAAATATATATTTATCTTATAACTATACTATTTAGCTCAACAATATTTGCTATTGACTCTAGTGATATTCTTCAAGTGAGTATAATCAAGCATTATGATAAGAATGTTCTCGTTTTAAATAGAGGGCTAGAAGATGGTATCTATAAAGCCGATCATGTTAAACTTACAAATCGAGAAGGTTATATAGCTCGTGCTATTTGTATAAAAGCCAGTATGCTAATTTCACACTGGAAAGTATATAGAGTCGTGCGCCCAGAACTTATGAGCTATGACTCTGTTTATACTTTAACTTCAATGAATCAAAGTGGTATTCCAAAAGAGTTACAGGCCTTTCAAAAAGCATTATTTAATGATGACTACAATGATATATCTGATAAGGATGTGAATAAAGTTATTGATCTTCAACAGGAGAGAATAGCGAGTTTTGATCTCCCTAAAAATATGGAATACGATCCACTTATAGAAGAAGCCAATACAACAGACAGTGAAAAATTTATTAAAAAGAACTTTGATCTAAAACAAATGGGCTCAGACCTTAGTAAATTTAAATTTAGCTTTTACACATCTCCCTATTCAAACGAAAGCCGAACAAATCAAAAACAAGAAAACTACGGATTTAATTTTAAGAATGTTGGAAAAAAATACTTAATCGGTGCAAGGCTCCAGAACAGAGAGTCTACTGCTGTAGATAAGTTTACAGAAAACCAAGTCTCATCCAAAGAGTCTAGACGTGAAGTAGATTTTACTCTTAGACATTTAAGCGAAGACACTGATTACTATATGCTTTATAGAACAAAAAAAGGACAAGTCGGAGATACTGTCTATCCAAAGGATCACACTCAAATCGGCTTATTAGGTTTTACTTGGCATTTATCTGAAGAAATGAAAGATGAGAGGTTCAAATTTACTTATATAACTCTAATCGACAATCTTGTTTATCAGTATAACGACTCAATAGGAGAACTCAGAGAAAGTTCTGAGGGAAACATACGTCACGGTATGCACCTAGACTACAATACACGCATGTCTGAAAACTCTCTTTTTAATTTAGATGTATGGTATCAACCTCTTATGAATCTTGAAAAACAAGAGTTTGATTTTTCAAATACAATGACAGAAGCGAGTGCAACATTTGCTTGGGAATTAAATAGCGTTCTAAATATGGAATATGTTTTTACTTATACAAACGACAGTAATTTAAAAACCGTCTACAACATTAATGCTGTTAATCAAATCAACACTCTTAATATTAGATATAATTTGGATCTTTAATTTTTAGGGTTTTACAATAAGAGAGAGATATTCAATATTTCCACTCTTATTTCCTTTTATAGGTGACTCTGTAACTTTTTGAATATCAAAATTGTTTTCTTTAAACCACTCTTTAACTTCCGCGAGTACTACAAGCCTAACTTCATCAGAAATTAAACCTTGTTTACCCATTCTCTCTTTACCGGCTTCAAATTGAGGTTTAATTAAAACTATCGCAGATCCACCAGACTTTAGAAGATTATAAATATTTAGAAAAACTAACTTTATTGAAATAAAAGATAAATCCACAACACAAAGATCTACTTTTTCATCTAACTCTAAGGGAAACTTTATATTAGTCCCCTCTAAGTTAACTACCCGGGCGTCTTCTTTTAATATTTCTGATAATTGATCATGACCCACGTCAATGGCATAAACTTTTCTAGCTCCTGCCTCTAAACACACTTGTGTGAAGCCACCAGTACTTGCACCAACATCAGCAACTATCAAGTCTTTAGGATTGATATCAAAATCAACCAGGGCCTTCTCCATCTTATAAGCACCACGGCTTACATATATATTCATCTCTTTAACTTCTAATTTATCGGATTCTTCAACTTTCATTGATGATTTAAGAACTTTTTTTTCGTTACAAAAAATACAACCTTGAGCGATTAGCATCTTAGCTTGGGATCTAGTTTTTAATATTCCTCTATCAACTAGAGATTTATCAATTCTATCTCCCACACTCAACCGTGCCTTCAAACATCATCTGAACCGCGCCTTGAAAATAGAGTTCAGTTAACTTTTTATCAACTATGGCCTTAAGGAGACCGCCTTTAGCATGAACAGTTATCTCTCCACTCCACCCCAACTTCTTAGCACAAGTAACAGCTGTGGCCATGATTCCAGTCCCACAACAAAGCGTTTCAGCTTCTACACCTCTTTCATATACTCTTAATTTTAAAACTTGGTTTTTATCATCAACAACTTCAAAGAAGTCTACATTAGTTCCATTTGGAAAGCGCACATCATTTCTAATTACACTACCTAGTCTTTCTACTTTTACATCTTCAACACTATTAACCTGAAGTACACAGTGAGGAACACCTGTATTTAAGTACATTGCGAGCTTTGAAGAAAGGTCACTAACATTAATGGCCTCTACATCATAAAGCTCAGTCATCTTGATTTTAACGGCATTAGACTTATCAACGATATCGCCTTCATAAATTCCGTTCATTGTATCAAATACGAAATGCGTATCACTTTTAAGTTTTGCAATATGATAAGCGTAATGAACAATTGCTCTTGATCCATTTCCACACATTTCAGCCTCAGATCCATCTGCATTCCAAATACGCATTGAGAAATCATGACCCTTGGTAGATTTATTTAATATAAGAACACCATCGGCCCCAACTCCTTCTCTTCTTTTACAAAGGTTTCGAACTTGAGAAGGTGTTAAAGAGATTGACTCGTCGCGATTATCAAATAAAACAAAATCATTTCCTGATCCAGAATACTTGTAGAAGGGGTATCCCATATTTGACTCCATGCTAAATACCATTTTCAACCAATTTTTAGCATAAACAAATGAAATTGAATATTTATTGATTCACAAAGCGAGACTTTTTATATAATATTTTTTTCTAATCATGTGGGACATTAGCTCAGTTGGTTAGAGCCCCGCGCTCATAACGCGGTGGTCGTATGTTCAAGTCATACATGTCCCACCAGTTACTAAAAAGCCTCTATTTAAACATAGAGGCTTTTTTATTTCTAATGTTCTTTTGTGAGTTTACTTAGTTACATTCTAGTATTTTCTAGGCTTACTTTGATCTAACTCAATTTTAACTTTCGTATTTTTATTATTCTTTGGTGTATTATGTGTAACAGATACAAATACTTCTCCTGAAGAAGTGTTTCCACCAAGTAATAAACTGGCCATACCTGTTGCTAACTCAAGGTTTGAAATTGGTTTACGAGTAACATTTAAGATAACTTCTCCAATATCGCCTTTCTCACTACTTAGCGCTTCAAATGATAATTCATTTGGTTTAAACCAAATGCTGTTTCTATGTGAATCCGAAACGTATTTATTCCACCGACATGAAAGAGTCCGTATGTAGTTCTTCTTAATTAAGCTTGAAATCTCTATATTATTTTTTGCAAGCGGGACCTCATGATCACCAAAGAACTTATGCTCATTCACGTGAAAATAGCATAAGTCGGTTACATCTTCTCCGAGCCATATAATGGTTGGTTTTACTTTGAACTTGTATGTGCCTTTTGGGTGAGTTGTCGCACATGAAATCATAAGGGTTGAAACAAGAAATAGTACTATCTTCAAAATAAATCCTTTCATATTTTTATTGGTTTAAATTCCAAATTTACTTATAGTGATTATTCACAAGGTTATACATTATGCACAATACAGTTAGATAACAAAGCGTATGGTATTGCACAATTTACATGTCTAGATAGAGAGATGCTCTTCATTTTTCATAACCTAACTTTTTCCTCACTCCATTTTTCATTGCTATAAGTAGCTTCTAAGTTATTAAAAAATCGTGAATTTAATTTAAAGAATAAGGTCAAATATCACTGAGGAAAAAATGTTCGCGTCAAGAATCACATGGACCACCATTAGATTTTTATTTGTTACAATGTTTTTCTAAATTACTCTTAAGCTGTATCTTTAAGTTTTTCTACTTTCTTAAGTAGAGATCCGTACCCTTGCATCGACTTGATACCATTAGGAAAAAGTAAGCTCTCAATACGTGTTCCATACAAAATAGAAAATTTTGCGGCCAGCTCAACACCAAGGTTTCGTCTATCATTTTCCAATGCAGAAAGATTTGAAACTGATATATCAATCGCTTCAGATACCTGAACCTGAGTGAATCCAAAACGAACTCTCATCGCTTTTAATATTTTTCCTGATGTTAGCTTAACTCTATCAATTGATCCCACAGTAAACTCCTTTATAGATAATCAACAAAGATAATAATTTCTGCCAATTCAAACCTTTCAAAAACAACTTCTAGAGAGCCAAAACCATCTATTAACCATTTATCTTTATTAGCTATGCCTCTTAAAATTTTATCCGTTTCATCTTTATCTCTTACTTTAAGCCCTGAAGGTAGTAAATTGAATCGAATCGACATGCGTAGTTTGTTCATACTCACCTAAGTAACTAAGAAGCTTCTTTTGAGTGAACACTTATAGAAGTAGTAAAGCCAAGAGCATCTAAGAAGGACACTATTCGATCTATAGTAAATCGACTGAGGTCCATTGATCTAAGCCTTGATAAGTCAGATTTATGTAAACCTGTTCTCAAAAGAACAACGTCTGTTTCCATTTTAGAAATTGCTTTAAGAAATTCAACAGCTAACTTAAGTTTCAAAAGTTCTTTCTCACCTTTAATTTCTTCTGACTCTTTTAGTTCTTCAATATTTATATCGTACGGATTCATATCTATACCCTATGGAGTGTAATCACTCCTAATGTTGTTGGCCTGTCACTACATATACAAAAAACCAATTTATATTCAATGCTTTCCACTTCACCTCTTTTAACAAAGTATGAACAAAACTCATCTCCAAATTCTTTTTCATCTGATGCTGTAAGTATTAAACTCTTAACAAGAGACTCAACAATCGTAGCAACATCTTTGCTGGTGAGCTTTGATCTACCATTTTTATTTACATGTACTAAATCAATCTCTAAGCAAGTAATCCTTTGAAAGTTAAATTCAAAGTTCACGCTTATGCTTTCTAAATTACTAGGTCTACTAATCAATACTGTCTCCTAAATGAAGTATATCACCAAGTTGGCAAAATTACCAACAAACTAAATTCCATAATCTATCTTTTTCCTCACTCCACTTTCCATGATTATTATCGACTCCTAAGTTACTAAAAGTTCGTACATTCAATTCAATTCAATAAGAAAGGGTAAATAGTAGTGAGGAAAGACTTTTAAAAACCTAGAACATCAATTAAATCTGAAGTTTAAGTGTGAGGAAAAAAAATTCGTGTCAAGAATCACATGGAACACCATTAGATTTTTGAAAAGCCTTCTTTTAAATATGAAGGTTTTTTTTATTTCTATGATTTATTTTTCAATTAAGATGCTTTTTCCAGGGCTTTTATATAGTCGGGATGATTCTTTATACCTTGAGGAATGAGGAGTTTTTCTAGAGTTAGAGGGAATATTGCACATAGCTTAATCGCAACATTCACACCAATCTCTCTTTTTCCATTTTCAATTGCTGAAATATTATTTTGAGTTGTTCCAATAAGTTCAGCAAGAGCTGTTTGAGATAATTCAAATGACTCACGGTAACGACTTAAAATTTGTCCTGCCGTTTCTTTTTTAGTCTTTCTTTTAATCACGTCTTTAGCATTTTTCATAATAAACCTCTAATTATAGTCATGCTTAGGAGTTATCCTCACAATAGCAATTTCAATTTTACCTTCATTGTACCTATATATAAGCCTTCCTGATTTGGAAAATGAACAAGACTTATGCTTTGACCACTTCTTATCTCTAACAAGCTCATGATCCTTTATATCGTAAGATACATAATCACTAAATACATTTGGCCCATACTCTTCCATTGCTTCGATAATATCTACAATAATATCATTCTGAGCATCTGTGATCACACCTTCATCAAGTAACTCTATATATTCTTTTTCACACTTCTTTGTGATTACTACCTTCCATGTCATACCATTATTATATATCACCATCGATATTATATCAATAGTGATATACCAATATTACATGGTCATAACCTAAATTTTTCCTCACTAACTTAATAAAAGCCAAACTGTCACAGTGGCCAGGCTATTTAAGTCAAATATGATACCACACCTCCTTAAAAATTATGCACTTAATCGATTCCTTCTTGTACACAACTTGTAAACTAACTTGATATTCCAAATTGGAAGACCAAAAGAGGGAGTTGTGTGAGTCAGAAAGTTAAACACATGATCGAAATTACGAACCAAATTCATATTATTAGAGATCAAAAAGTAATGCTTGATCGAGATTTAGCTCAGCTTTATGGAGTAGAAGTAAAAGCACTAAACCAATCAGTAAAACGGAATATTGAACGCTTCCCTAAGGATTTTTGCTTTCACTCACTACATCTGAGATTGAAGAAAGATGGTCACAATTTGTGACTATCTTTGATAAGAAAACAGCAGGTTATATGCTAAGAAATCCCCCATATGTATTTACCGAACCTGGCTCCTTTGCACTATCATTCACAATCAGATCAAATAAAGCAATCGAAATGGGTCAGTTTATCATCCGTGCTTTCACTCATTTAAGAAGGTTTATTCTTAAAAATGAAAATTTAATGATGGAACTTAAGAATAACGATCACCTCTCAACAACATTTACTAATTTTGAAAAACGAATTGAACAAGATTTAGTTGTGCTTTATAAAAACACATCAAAGTTTGAGAAGAGGTTTAAATCTCTTGAGAAGGAAGTTAAACATCTAAAGAAAAGTATTAAAACTTAGCTTTGATTAGTACTCTGAGGAAATAAAATCATTCCTGGTGCTTTGTCAGGACAAGTTTTAAATCCATCTTTAAGATACTACACTTTACCACCCTCTAAACTCAGTATCATTTCAAAATATTCAATTACTCTTCTGAAGAAAAGTACTTTTTTGATTTAGAAGTATGTAGATAAAGCACAATTAGAAGGTGAACGAAACTACTAAAAAGACCAATGACTGAAAAAGAAAGCCAAAGGAGAAAACAGCTAAATATCCTCGTTAACCCTTTTTTCTTTTTAGAAATTGAAAATATCATTAGAGAGCAGAAGAATAGATTTAAAAAGATTGGACCTATAGCTCTTCCAGCTTCATTAGCTGTATAAACTCCCGTTTCTGGAGATCTGAACCTATCTACTAGTCCTTCATAAAAGCCTATCATAAACCCAGGGTCGGGAGTGTAATCAACAGCATAAATCAAATAAAAGATCACAAAAAATGATATAAGTATTACTGCATATAACCATACTTTGATTAGCTTCACTTCTTATCTCCATATTATTCTACAATTCAGTATGCTGAAAGTGACTACTGTAAACATTAATAAAAATATTAACTTATTCATACTATAGCTTTTTTACTAAGTACTATTTATATTAAATCAAAATTAATTTACGCATATTTTCTAAAATTACATAACCTAACTTTTTCCTCACTCCACATTCAGTAGTTTTTAACTACCTCTAAGTTACTAAAAATACGTTTTCAAAAATACATCATATAAAGGTGAATATCAGTGAGGAAACTCCATTTTGTAATCTGAAATATCAATGTATTTAGAGACTTAGGACTGAGGAAAAAAGGTTCGCATTAAAAGTGCGATGGACCAATTAGATTTTTGAAAAGCCCTAGTTTTGCGATTAGGGCTTTTTTATTTCCATAAGACTTAAGCTTAATGAGCTCTTTTAATTATTCATTTGAACTCCACACACTGCAAAAGTTGATAGACTTTAGAACACTAAGATTAATGCTAATATTTTTTTCATTTAAAACTCCTTAAGTTTGGTTAATTTCTTCTAACTTAAGAACCTATTTAAAGGTATTGTATTGAATAGATTTCGTTCCCATTTTGAGACCGTATATTTTTTACTCATAACATAAATTTTTTGATACAAAACTGATTATGGAACTAAAAACTAAAGAGCAAATTGAAAATTACCGTGATACAGGCCGAATTGCAGCGGAGATTCTTACGACACTGATTGATCATGTAAAGCCTGGAGTCAGTACATATGAGATCGCAAAGCTTGCTGAAGACCTAATTGTTAATAAGTACGATGCTATTGCATCATGTATCGGACAGTATGATTTTGAATATGCTCTTTGCAGTTCAGTTAATAATGTTGTTTGTCACGGAGTTCCTTCTAAAGAAGAAATTCTAAAAGACGCAGATACGGTAAACTTAGATATTACTGTTCGAAAGCACGGTTTAGTTTCTGATACTTCGAGAATGTATTTAGTAGGCGCAGTAAGTGCTGAAGATGAAAAATTATCTAGGATTGGACAAGAGTGTCTGTATAAAGGAATTGAACAAGTAAAACCTGGCAATACACTTGGTGATATAGGTTTTGCAGTTCATCGTCATGCAACTAGAAATGGATATTCCATTGTTCGAGATTATACAGGACATGGTATTGGTGAACAGATGCATGAAGAACCTGAGGTTCCCCACTATGGTAAAAAAGGAAAGGGTCTAAAGCTTGAAGAAGGGATGACCTTTACTATTGAGCCTATGTTAAATATGGGATCAAAGTATATAAAACACCTCGAAGATGACTGGACAGTAGTTACTGAAGACGGAAAAACATCTGTTCAGTGGGAACACACTATTGTTGTGACAAGTACTGGTTATGAAATTTTAACTCTAAGAGATGAAGAAAAAATCAAACGAAAAACTTAAGAGCTCTACTTATAAATTTATAGAAATAAATGTTGCAACTTTTGGATATAATAAACCAGTTCCAAGGTCACTTTCGATACCAGAAAGGCCACCTAAAGAAATCTCATCTGAAATTTTATATTTAAGTCCCAAGGAAGCTCCAAGAGTATTGAATTCATCAGTTCTACTTGCTTGATTATATCCTTGGTTTAACTCTAAGAATACTTTCGCTTTATTTTCATAAACTCTGTACCTTTGAACTAAATGGAACGCATAAGCTGATTCATTTGATTCACCTGCCAGTGACATCAAGGCCCTTGCTCCAAGACTTATTCCATTACCAATATCATAAATAGCTGTGGGTCCAACAAGAGGTGATTTTGTACTTCTTAGTGATTGAGCAAACATATTTGCTTCAAAAGTTACTGGAGAAGAATTTAGATTTGTATCTATTTTAGTATTGATATCTGTTGTATTAGCAAAAGCGCTAGTAATACTCATTAAAGTAATTAAAAAATATTTCATTTTTGTTCTCCAAAGTTTTAAAAATTTTTAAGACCATATCGCCAAAGTCCTCAAAAAGTACACAACCTTTGTTTTATCTCAACATTACAGAACCTATTTTCAGTAAGTTAGCTTCATTTCAAAACCATAGCTTATAATAGTAACTATAAATAAAGGGGGCCCCATGGGCAAGAAAGGACATAGTAAAGACAGTAAGAAGAAACTCACCAAGAAAGAAAAGAAGCAACAAAGCCACTTGAAACTTATTCAAGGTAGCGGTGGTGGTAGCGGAAAATCATCAGGCGAAGACTGGAACAAAAATCAGGATGAATATAAGAAATCTGCATGACATCCTGCTAAACTATAATTTACATTTATTTTCTAAATTAACTGGCCTTCTGAATAGAAGGCCTTTTAAATGTATATATGATTAATTTTGAACCATTATATTTATTTTTAAATGAAAACATTACTCTTTTTGAAGTTAAGAGAAACGATCTACCTGCAGATAGCTCTCCGGATAAACTTTATTACTGGCTAACTGTTTCAAAGACTAAGCCAGAAATTAGAAGATTAACATTTCAAAAGATGGCCGTAGAAAAGATTGATGGAAATGATATTAATGTCAGAACATTTACCGAAGGAGAGCTTAGGTTTGATAAAAATTTTGCGAAGTTTATTCTGGATGATAATGGCCATATCATTATGAACGCACCTATTACAGACTTCCCTGAGAATCTAGTCACTCTAACTAAAAACTACTTTAGCTCAATCCTTTAAGCTTTTCTTTCAGTTCATTTACAGCTTTGACTTCATTTAACCAAATGATTCCAGCTGCTAGTAGGATACAAGAGATCAAGTAAGCTATTAAACCCATTGGTAGATTATTAGCATCCCATTTCAAATAGATTTTTTCAGATGTTAGACCTATTAACCCTATAAATATCGGAGCTACATACCAGTATCTAACATTAGATAATAATTTAATTTGTTTTTGTATTTCATCTCTTTCATGCTGAAGAAAACCTTCTGAATTTAAACTATCCTGAGGAGCTTTTATCTTTCTTCCTCTGTAGAAGAGATGTAGGCCAATAAATAAAGCCCCAAATGCGATTTCAATATTCATCAGTGAAGAGAATACAGTCTTAGCTTCTAAGGCATGTTTAATGAATATAGGAATTATAATTAAACAGGCTATCCATTCTAGTGAGTTTCTTCTCAAAATATTTTTATCTAGTTTTTTAGCATCTAATTTTATTTTATCCATATCAATTTCCTTAATATCAAATGTTTGATCTTTCCAAGCATTTTGAAACTCTTCGAACTCATTCATTAGAAGACTCCTTTTTTTGCATGATTTTTTTAAGTATATTTTTTAATCTTGAAATTTTTGTAGAGATATTACTTTTGGATAAACCAGTTATAACTTCGATCTCTTCTTGAGTATTTCCTTCTAAATATAAAATAACTAACTCTTTATCTAGAGGCTTTAAAGTGAAAATAATTTCATTTAGAAGATCAATAGACTGTTTATTTTCTAAATTTTGTTCTAGGTTTTCTGTTGAAACGAATACATCTTCTAAGGGCATCAGAGATTTATTCTTTTTATCTTTAATTACATGATTAATAGCTGTGTTGTGAGCAACTCTATAAATCCATGTTTTCAAACTACACTCATTGTTGAAGTTCTCTAAACTTTTCCAGACGCGAATCCAAATATCCTGATTTAGTTCATTTTGTTTTTCTTTGTTCTTTTCAAAATAAAATGAAATTCTTTCAACACTTATTTTAAATTCTGAATATATTTCTTTAAAGTCTAATTTGTTCATCTACTCTATTAGTCAGTATAAATAAAAAAATGTCACAACTTTTATTAAAAAGAGTTGAAGAATGCTAAATATCAACGAGTTGCATTCGCTTAATGTATCACTTATTAAGTTATGAAGTGGGCTGTACTAATATTGTTCTATGTTACGATAATTTAAATATCATTAATAAGTTTATTTACGGTTTTTAATCATTCCCCGCTGAACATAAGGGAGAAGTTCATCTAATTTATGAACTTTCTTCATATCCCAGTAGCTTCCTTTTTGATCGATAAAAAATGTATAAACATTGTTAGAGTATATTTTATATTCAACAAAGACATTATCAGTATCTATTTTAACTTTAGTTGAGTTCATTTTAATTTCTTTAAATGATCTTGCCTCTAGTGTTTCATCTGCCCAATCTCCTGACTTATCAATAAATTTGAACGAAACATCTGAGTAGTTTCTATTCTCAATAATAATTGAAGCTAGCGAGCTAGTTGCTAAAATAAAAAGAGTGAATATAAGAGATAGATACTTATTCATAAATATCTACTACCCCAAATGTTGGTTTGACCGAAGGACGATTGAAAAGATTTTATGAAAATAGAATTACGTTATTGTGATTTAAGCTACTTAGTGTCAAGTTGTGTTTCTTCACTTGGGTTAACACTAGCTACATTCCCCCAGACAAAAAGAACAAGTAAGCCTACAATGGTATAAGCGAATAAACCAAGAGCCCACCAAAATGCTCCAAAAAGGACAGCAAATAGCGACGTGATTAAAGTCAAAATAGGAAGACCTACAAAAAGTATTACCCAAATCCAACCAAAATCAAAACCTTTCAGTTTCACTTGTGAGTAATCACAGCTTAGGACTTTGTCTTTCATATCAACTAAGTAATTCACCATTGATCCAGCTTCTACAAGAGTATTTGTTAGTGATGCAATTCCAGCAGTAGTTGTTTCTACTGTGATTGAGTTTTTCAATTTAGTTACAAAGTCAGACTTTGTTAACTCTGGATTAGATCTTCTTACTTTTTTATAAGCTCTATTAATTCTTCTATTTCTTTTAAGAATTCTTTTAGTCATTTTGATTTGTGCAACTCTGACCTGAGAGTAACGAGCTACTTCACCAGATATAGACTCATCAAGAGTTTCATTGTTAAAAGTCGCTTTATCAATTCTTGCATCTATTTTACGTACAAGCTTATTAGTATTTCTTCTTGAACATCTGTTTGATTTATTATGAGCACCTTCAGTAATACTAGAGTATGCATTTAGAACCTGGCTCAGATCACTATTTATATTGGCCTTCGTATGTTCAGCAAAGACTAAAGTTGTGGCCATAATATTAGTTATAATAAATGCTAAAATTCTAGTGATCATTGCAGTCTCCAAGGGCTCGAATACAAATTATGTGATCTTTATTTACCTAGGTTTGGCCCATAAGACAAGAAAAGCCTCCCAGAAGGAGGCCATCTCATTGAAAATACGTATTTAGTTTATTTTGTAGCTTTATTAAAGTCTAATTCATTTTCTGATTTCGCTATAATTGTCGATACTGCAGCATCACCAGTTACATTAACAACTGTTCTACACATATCTAAAATTCTATCTACAGGAAAAATGATTGCTACCCAAGCTGGATTCAATCCAACTGATTGTAAAACGATAATCATCATTACAAGACCAGCACTTGGAACAGCCGCTGCACCAATAGATGATAACGTTGCTGTCATTACTATGATCATTTGTTGCGCCAAAGTTAAATCAACCATATGGAGTTGAGCTAAGAAAACAACTGCTACAGCCTGATAAAGACTTGTTCCGTCCATATTAACAGTTGCACCAATTGGAAGAACAAAGCTAGCTACATTTTTAGAAACACCCATATTGTCTTCTAAACACTCAATCGTTACAGGAAGTGTCGCTGCAGAAGAACTTGTTGAGAAAGCTAAAAATTGAGCCGGAGCAATATGCT
>Ga0209712_10000979_pt1 | contig 24558 bp, 15 predicted proteins | sample ArcOceMetagenome_FD_187443 | JGI IMG/M metagenome (GOLD analysis project Ga0209712, IMG submission 187443) | Marine eukaryotic phytoplankton communities from Arctic Ocean - Arctic Ocean - Greenland ARC118M Metagenome (SPAdes) (version 2) | ecosystem: Environmental > Aquatic > Marine > Oceanic...
TTTAACCCCAACGGTATTATTTTATCTGGTGGTCCAGAGTCTGTGCATGCTGAAAATTCACCAAGAGCACCTGAATATGTGTATCAAGCAGGCGTGCCTGTATTGGGAATTTGTTATGGTATGCAAGTGATGGCTGAACAGCTTGGCGGCGCGGTGCAAGGTTCAAATAAACGTGAATTCGGCTATGCACAGGTCGAAGTGATCAGTGATATGGCTTTATTGAACAACATTGAAGACCATGTAGGTACCAACGGTAATGCCCTGCTTGATGTTTGGATGAGTCATGGTGACAAGGTAAGCGCCGCACCTCCGGGGTTTGTGACAACAGCCAAAACTGATAGCTGCCCATTTGCAGCTTTTGTGAATAAAGACAAACAATTTTATGGGGTTCAATTTCACCCTGAAGTGACTCACACTCGTCAAGGTGAAAGGATTTTATCGCATTTTGTATTAGACATATGCGGTTGTGAAAAGTTATGGACACCCTCAGCTATAATAGAAAATGCTATCGAAAAGATGAAAAAGCAAATCGGTGATGACCAAGTTATTTTAGGTTTGTCCGGTGGTGTTGATTCTTCTGTTGTGGCAATGCTGTTACATCGAGCTATTGGTAAAAACCTGACTTGTGTTTTTGTTGATAACGGCTTGTTGCGATTGAATGAAGGCCAACAAGTCATGGATATGTTTGGTGATCATTTTGGTCTGAATATTCGAAAAATTGAAGCTGAAGATAGGTTTCTTGACGCTTTAGCTGATACTTCTGAACCTGAAGCTAAACGCAAAATTATTGGGCGAATATTTGTTGATGTTTTTGACGAAGAGTCTAAAAAGTTAGTGAATGCCAAGTGGCTAGCACAGGGAACCATTTATCCTGATGTTATTGAGTCTGCAGCTTCTGCTACAGGTAAGGCTCATGTGATCAAATCACACCATAATGTGGGTGGTTTGCCTGCCGATATGAAAATGGGGTTAGTTGAACCATTGCGAGAATTATTCAAAGATGAAGTGCGCAAAATTGGTTTAGAGCTAGGTTTGCCTTATGGCATGTTATATCGCCACCCTTTCCCTGGGCCGGGCTTGGGTGTGCGGGTATTAGGTGAAGTGAAAAAAGAATATTGTGACTTGTTACGCCGTGCAGACGCTATTTTTATTGATGAATTACATGCTGCTGATTTGTATCAAAAAGTCAGCCAAGCTTTTACCGTATTTTTGCCGGTTAAATCGGTAGGTGTGATGGGTGACGTGCGAAAGTACGACTGGGTAGTGTCATTAAGAGCGGTAGAAACTATCGACTTTATGACCGCACAATGGGCACATTTACCTTATGAGTTTTTAGGCAAAGTATCGAATCGCATTATCAACGAAATTGATGGGATTTCTCGTGTGGTTTACGATATTTCTGGTAAACCGCCAGCTACCATTGAGTGGGAATAACTCATTCATTAATAAGTTAAGTTAAGAAGGCTAAGCGCCCTATGAGTGACCTGATAATAAGGACAGCTGTGCAAGCAGACTTGCCGATATTGAAAGAGTTTGAGCAAGGTATTATCGCTACAGAGCGGCCCTTTAATGATTCTTTAAAGTCTGAATATATTTGTTATTACGATATTGGAGCGTTAATTGATGGCGAAAATTCTAGCGTTTTAGTCGCTGAAGATGACGGGGTAATTGTTGGTTCTGGTTATGCTCGTATCAGGGAGTCAAAAGCACATTTGACCCATGACTTTCATGTTTACCTTGGATTCATGTTCGTCGCATCGACCCACAGAGGGCAGGGTATCAATCAATTGGTTATCCAATCATTAATTCGTTGGGGTAAAACACAAGGTATGCAGGATTTTTATCTTGAAGCCTATGCAGATAATAACTCTGCGCTTAAAGCATACGAAAAGTTAGGCTTTAAAACCTCACTTCTTGAAATGAAATTATCATAATAGCCTGCCTAGTAGCACGCTTTCATACTTTGGATGCACTAACCTATGGCTTTGAAGCCAACCATTTATAAATTTAAACTATCTGTATCCGATCTTAACCATGACTATTTTGACTCCCTCAATTTAACTGTTGCTTTACACCCTTCAGAAACTAAAGAGCGGATGATGGTGAGAGTTTTAGTGTTTTGTATGCATGCCTATCAGGACCATGAAAACCTAATGACTTTCACTAAAGGTTTAAGTGCAATTGAAGAGCCAGATATTTGGTTGCGAGGTTTAGATGATCAACTACATCTTTGGGTAGATGTTGGCGAGCCAAGCTTTGAGCGGATAAAAAAAAGCTGTCGCTTGGCGAAACAGACTTATGTATACAGTTTCAATTCAAAATCCAATGCATGGTGGAAACAATCACAACTACAATTTAGTACCTTACCGGTGAATGTATTTAGTTTTGATTGGCACGAGATCCAAACATTGAGCAGTTTACTTGCTCGTACTATGGACTTTTCAGTCACCCTCAGTGGAGACTCCGCATTTGTCGCAGCAGAATATGAGCAAGTGGAAGTTAACTGGAAAGCTTTACAACTAGATGAAAATTAAAAAGTTATTCGGTTTAGCAGTCAATGTTGTGCGTATCGAGCTGAGCATCCCTAAACAGTTTGCTCGTTGGCAGATTAAACGGCAAAATACACCGCCTGTTTTACAGTAGAGACAATAAAAATAACATGCCTACTAGATTTGATTCAATTAGACCCTTTGACGACTCAGATTTATCTGTCGTTCTACCTAAGCTTTTTAATAACAAAGAGTTTATCGATAGCATCGTTGCTTTCAAATTTAGCGCTTGGCCACGGTTTATGCGCCCGGCTTTAGGTTTTTTTACTCGTCATTACATCATCAAGCAAATCACTAAGGTCACAACGCATAGAGATTTTCAACGCTTAGTTGAACCCTATATGGAACGAATGATTAGCACCACTACGGAATCTTTTACTGTTAGTGGTTTAGATAAGCTGGACTTATCTCAAGCCTGTTTGTTTATGAGCAATCATCGTGATATTGCTTTAGATCCCGCTTTTGTGAATTGGGCACTGCATATCAATGGTCTAGATACTGTGCGTATTGCGGTAGGTGATAATTTACTTAAAAAAGACTGGGTAGCCGATCTTATTAGGTTAAATAAGTGTTTTATCGTCAAGCGTTCAGCTACCGATAGACGTGAAAAGTTATCAGCTGCAAAATTGTTAAGTGAATATATTGAGGTCTCCTTAATTGCTGAGCAACAGCATGTATGGATAGCACAAAGAGAAGGGCGTGCAAAAGATGGTAACGACATCACCAATCCTGCTATTTTGTCTATGTTGGCATTAAATAAGCCTAAAGACGTTAAATTTTCGCAATACATTCTAAGCTTACGCATTGTACCTGTATCCATATCCTATGAGTTTGATCCCTGCGACATCAATAAAGCCAAAGAATTACAAAAAGTTGAATGTGAAGGCAGTTATAACAAGCCTGATAATGAAGATGTTAAAAGTATTGTTAATGGTATTACTGGTCAAAAGGGTAGGGTGCATATTCATTTTGGTGAAGTACTGGCATCAGAATTTAGTACCGCTAAAGAAGTGGCTGAACATATCGACCAGGAAATATTGCAGGGGTATAAATCTTACCCTACTGGGTTTGTTGCTGCTGAAATGCTCAGTAACGATGGTTTTACAATTGATAAAAATTCTGTTGATTCTGACTATTACACCCAAGCGGCTATTCATTATTTACAAGCTAGGCTTGTCGACCTAACGAAAGAAGAGCAAAAAAAGTTACTTAGTATGTATGCTTGCGCTTATATTAGAAAAATGAGTTAAGTTCATCGGTAAAATATATTATATAATATTGTGAATAGAGTGCACTCAAAGCACTCTCTCTGAATAGCGTAATAGTTGTACGCTAGGCTACTTTATCTTTTTTCAAATCATCAAATTTACGATTTAAGTCGTATTTTTCATCGGTCACAATTTTTTCTAAGGTTTCGATTCGTTCGCGCATAATAGCTATGTCACGTTCTAAGTTATTCGCAAGGTTAATTTGGTCGGCGTCTTTCTTATTTTTCTTCTTACCTTTTGGTCCATTGACTAGTTCGACTATTGCCCAACATACTAAAGCGACTATGGCGATTGCTGTGATATTCATGTTTTATCCTCTTTACCTTGATACGAATTATAAAAAGTTTATGCTTAAGCCTATTACAAAGCAAATAATTGACCATAATTATAAAATCATACATATCATATAGTTAGAGTTTTTCAGACCGTTTTTTTATTATATTTTGGCGAAAATGGCCAATTGAGTGATGTAATTAACCAAAAGTAGCGAGATGCAACTATTGAATGCCGAACAAGATGAATATTGGATGCGCTATGCCTTATCTTTGTCTGACAACGCGCAACAACAAGGAGAAATCCCTGTGGGAGCGGTGCTAGTCAAAGACAATCAGATTATTGGTGAAGGCTGGAACCAATCGATTAGTCTACATGATCCCTCTGCTCATGCAGAAATGATGGCCATTCGTGAAGCAGGGAAGAACTTAAAGAATTACCGGTTGGTTGACAGTAGCTTATACGTGACGTTAGAGCCGTGCTCTATGTGTGCAGGCTTATTGATCCACAGTCGTATTCATCGTTTAGTGTTTGGGGCTGCAGATTTTAAAACAGGTGCCGTGGGAAGTTTACTCGATTTACTCGGTGATCCTCGAATAAATCATCGTGTTGAAGTGAAAAGTGGTGTACTCGCTCAACAATGTGGTGACAAGTTGTCGGCGTTTTTCAAGTTGCGTAGGGAACAAAAGAAACAATTGAAGAACAAAGGCTGACAAACTGTTTTAGTTAGCTTGTGATAATTCTTCAGTTATCCCTATTATTTGAAAGCTTTGGCGACGTGATGTCACTTTTTGATGGACACGCTTTAGCAGTTGACGTCTTCTGCTGTTGCTGGCTAAGCGATTTTTATTTATAAAAGTGGTACGTTTTTTCATTATAATTCCTATTAACCTGTATTTTATACTCAATAAAATTGATTGGCATTTCATCAATATAAGCTGATTTCCTTAAAAATCAATATACCTATATAGATTAGTCAGGGTTGTGAAGTGGTAACTTAGTTCAACCACTTCAGTTAAGCAACCATTTCTAATTTGCCGTTGATTTGTCTATTATCTCTAAGACTTTGATAATTAAAATACGAATGAAGCCTGTGACGGTTGGACCACCGCATTGTCCCAACCGCCCCCTTTCTACTTATACTAACTACAAAGCCACTAATTTTAATAAACTGACGATAGGCTTTACTGCTCTACTGACTCTCTTGCTTAAGAGTGGCGTTAGCATATCGCCATAATTAATACGTCACACATTATGCTCACTTTCAATCTCAGGCTTTGTGTGTATGAAAATTTATCATTGTGGTTATATATCTGATATTCAATCGCAAGTGATGTCCTGCATCCATGCTTAAAGAAGAATCTGTAACATTGGATCTATTTTTTATAGTCGCCCATCGCTTTAGTTAAGTGGTTGTGGGCTATCTATTTTCTTGGCTCAGATAAAGTAGTATGTTGGTGTTCAGTGCTCATCGAAGTGAACTGGTGCGTAGCAAGACTAATACTAATAAAGCGCGTATTGGCTATAGGTTACAAAGGTAGTTCGTGTTAACTAAGCGATGTCATTGGGTTGGATGATAAACCAACTACTGGTAGACAGAAAGGTAAACAAGGTTGGGATGCAAGTGGTAAAACGTACGTGTTGATAGCCTATGAAAGTAGTGATAAAAACAGGGTTTATCGCTATGTAAGCTTGCAGGATTGCATGCCACTTAAAAGTTGATGACTAGATGGTTTGCTTAGGTTCACATCGTTATTGATAATTTAAAAGTATTTTTTGGGGACTTTTCACTGCGTATCAGGAAAATACCAACAAGCATACTTTGATGAGTTCAATTATTGTTTCAACTGCTGATTTGTTTAAAACAGATACCTGATCGACCTGTAAACTTAGCAATAACTCATGCTTCTGTGACATCGACCTGAGCCAAATGCATAGGCATATAAGCTTAAGTCATCTACTTTAACGAAAGTATAGATTTTGTAATACTTCGCTGATGTCAGCTTGTTTATTATCTGCTGTTAAAAGAGAGGTAGTTTAGATAAGGATTTAAGTTTTAACTGTTTTTAACATAGTTAAGACCCAAGTGTTTAAGGATGAGTGTTTGATGAAACGTTGTTGTTTTCCACATTTTTTGAAACTCACTCAAGTAGGTTCAAAAATATGCGTGCTAATACCTAGGTATCTGAGTGGATACCTGTATTCTAATTCTCGATTACAACCAAAACCACTCTAAATTAAGGATGAGCGTCGACACTACTATCTTCCCGCGCTGTGTCTGTGTGGCAATTATCCTACTAAATTAAAGTAATAGTTGGTGTGACTTGAGTCGAAGGTTAGTTAAGAGTCTCAGCTTCACTGATCAAAAACATAATTTACAGGAGTGTCCCGCTAATTTGATGTATTTGTTCAAACCTAAACCTTTGCGTAAATACATGGTTTGGTTTGATAATGAAATTCATACTGAAAACAGTATTTTAAAAATCTAAGCTATTGAAATTTAATGGTAATTCCTCTAAATTTTGAGGTGATTATAAAATAGTTGTTTGTATTGGGTCTGGCCTATGGCTAACTCATTTTAGGAGCAATGGAGATAATATTACATAGAATAACTAAATATTCTTAACTCATAAATCGATGAATTATAAAAATATCATCTGCTGTTCGTAAAAATCATAGATCAGATATTGAGGTTTAACCTAATAATTAAATTAACTTCGCCACTGCTATTATTGACACAAACTCGTTTGCCTTCATTCAAAAAAGTATCAAATTTTCTCATGCATAAATTTTAGGAATAGAAACATCATCTCTTTAAAATTATAAACTTAGATTACAGATTTTGTAGGTTGATCAAAAGATGCTATACATAATGGTATAGGTATATTTATTTTTTAGGCTTTAGTTTAACGGAAACGAAAGATTACTATTTTGCATTTGCTGTGGTTTTTATTGCAGCATTTTTGATGAGAGCAATGCATTTATATGATGACTATAATTGGGTAGCAAGTTTTTGATGGTCCAGCGGCTTACATTATTATTAATAAATAAAGAGGATATTAATTATTGTTGTACTGGTAAAGTTAATTAATCTGGTTCATTACAAGATTTATTAATATCAATAATATATGTATGTTGTAAATTATTCGTATTTGAATTAACTCCTCGACAATATACCTCAATGTTATGCCTGCTTTAATAATTAAACCATTCACAAATATTGTAGCTAATTATGTAGCTGAAAATATTAGTTATGGATCACTTATTAAGCTTCTTTATCGAGTGTCGTTCATAGCTACTGCAAGCCTTACTCTTCGTGTGACAATAAAAAAGTATATTTACAATGTTGCCAGTTTGATTATTAGAATAACGGGAGAACACTTTGAAGCATTACATTATGGAGCAAAAAATATCATTAACTGAATCTGTAATATTGATTGTTGATGATGATCCTATAAATGCGATAGTGATTGAGGATCTGTTGTCCGGTTTATATCAAACTAAAACAGTACACTCTGGTGAAAGCGCTTTGATTTTATGCGATGCCCAGCCTCCAGATCTTATCTTGCTTGATGTAATGATGGATGGAATGTCTGGTCTGGAAACCTGTAAAACGTTAAAAAATAACAGCCAAACACAACATATACCCATTATTTTTATAACCTCTATGCATGACCAAGATGATCAAAATCGCTGTTGGGAAGTGGGGTGCGTAGATTTTGTGGCTAAGCCAGTCAATGGCGTAACACTTCGCAATAGAATCAAAGCTCACTTAACCCTTAAGCTACAAACAGATTTATTACGCAGGATGTCATTTGTCGATGGATTAACTGGTTTGTATAACCGGCACTTACTCAAAGATGTAATGGTAAGGCTGATCTCTGATGTCAATCGGTCTAAACAGAACTTGAGTGCCATGATGATAGATGTCGACTGGTTTAAAGGTTACAACGACACCTATGGTCATTTAGAAGGGGATGAATGCCTTAAAAGTTTGGCAGGTATGATGATGAATATTTTACAACGGCCTATGGATATTGCAATACGTTATGGTGGAGAAGAATTTTTATGTTTACTACCTGACACGGACCGTCAAGGCGTTGAGCACCTTGCAAAATTAATGCTTAAATCTGTACAAAACTTGGCTATTGAACACAAGCAATCAGAATTTAAAGTGGTGACCATTAGTATCGGTATTCATACAGTATCTAATACAAAAAACGCCTCTTTTGAGAATGTTTTAACCAAGTGCGATGAAGCATTATATGCTGCTAAGCAACTTGGCAGAAATCGATTTTCAACCTATGTATCTAAAACATAAACTGCGTGAATATATTTTTGTGGTTATGTTTGGTTATACGCAGACATGTTGTTTGTTTTTTGCCAAGGAACATTCTTAGATGTCTCGAGCAGATCTAATTTTTCTTCGATTTAAAATCAAAGCGTACAGATACTCGTTACCTCTGACTCTGCTACTGATCTTTGTATTGTTGACAGTATCGATTTTCGTGTTTGAATCTCGCTTATCTGCTTCTGTAATGACGGATGTAAAAAATAATTTAGAGGAAACAGGCGAGCAAATTGAGGGCCAAATTCATGAAAGGTTAACTGAATATCGTAATGATTTACGCTTTTTACATGCTACTGCATCTGTGTCCGGTCCATTTCGTTCGTCGAATAATAATGTGGGTAATGATACGACGGGTCAAACTTCTTATTCTCAATGGAAGAGACGCTTAGAAACCATTTTTGTAGCTTTTTTACAAAATAATATTGAGTATCAGCAGATACGGATAATTGATACAACAGAGCAAGGAATGGAATTGGTAAGAGCTGCTCGAATAGGAGGTGAAATAAAGGTTATTGAGCAGACATATTTACAGAGTAATAGTGACCGTGATTATTTTGCATCTAGTGCACAACTGTCTGATGGAGAAGTCTATATGTCTGGCATTGCTCTTGATAGAAAATTTGGAGAAATAGAATTTCCTTACCGACCTATGTTGCATCTATCCTTACCAATTTTTGATGAGTTTGGGCACCGGTTTGGCTTTTTAATTGTCAATATTCATACAATTAAACTGCAGAGTTCGTTAGAAAGTATGGTGATACCTCCCAATCAGTTGATACTCACTGATAGAGATGGGTATTTTTTAATTACACCCTATGAAAAGCATATATTCAGTAGAGATCTCGACCCCACAAAAACGTGGAATAAAAGCTTTTACACATTAAATCAATTCTCTGATGATTTCAGTAGGATACTAGTAATTGAAGATCCGCATCGTTATTATTTTGCCATGACGCAAAAAATAGTTGTGTCAGGAGACGCAGACCAAGGATATTTGCTAGTTAAATTACTCACTCCCCAAAATGATGTGAACCACTTAGAAATGGAACGTAGAGTAAGTGTTTATGTGTTTTTAGCTGCTGTAACCGCTATATTAATTTTTGTATTCGGCTTTTTTCATCGAGGTACAAAAAAAAACCAGCAATTATCTGAAGCCAAAGCCAAAGCTGAATCAGTGGCTATACTAGATAGCTCCCAAGACGCGATCATTGTTTTATCTAAAGAAGCGGTGGTTACCAGTTGGAACAGCGCAGCCGAATCATTATTTAATTATCGTGAAGAGGATGCAAAGGGTGAAATATTAACCAGTCTTGCTCATTTTCAGGATGTTCTATTATTAGACATTATTAATAAATTATCCCAGAGTGACACGCAACAATATACAGATATGACCATCACTAAAGATCAAAAATTGGTGTATTTGTCTTTGTCTTTTTCAGCTATTACTGACTTTGCATCTGATATTAATGGTGTGGTTATTATTGTCCGAGATGTTACCCACAAACATGTATTGAACATGAAGATTAAACAAGAAAATGCAACGCTAGAAGAAAAAATTGCCAGTAGGACAAAGGAATTAGAAAAAGCCAATTATTTTAAAAGTACTTTTATTTTAAGTATTAGCCATGAAATTCATACATCCTTAATTAATATTATTGGCACCCTACAGTTAGTGAAAAATGAAAGTTTATCGAATAGTCAAAAACGTTTTTTGGAAATGACTGAAGTAAGTGTGAATAACTTATCCGCATTAATGAGTGACGTATTAGACTTATCTAAAATTGAAGCGGGTAAGATAGATGAGGATTTCCAAGCCTTTAATCCAATCAAGCTTATCCAAAATTTGAGTTGTACCATGGCTATTAAAGCCCAAGACAAAGGTCTGGAATTTATTGTCGATGTGGCAGACTTACACTGTAAATATCTTATCAGCGATGGGCATCGTTTTTCACAAATTCTTATTAGTTTGATCAGTAATGCTATTCATTTTACTGAAAATGGTTACATTAAGGTTTTAGCATCAAGTCAATTCTGTGATGATGGGCATCTAATTTTACATTGTTCTGTGACTGATTCTGGGGCGGGGATTACCGAAAATAATAAAGGTAAACTTTTTACTGCGTTTGCACAAGAATATACTGCAGTGAAATCTAGATACAGCTTGACTGGCTTGGGACTACCGACTAGCCGAAAACTTGTCGGTTTATTAAATGGCGATATTGAGTTCACTTCTATAAAAAATCAAGGAAACACTTTTAGTTTTTCCATCACAGTGCCACAAGTTGATTGTAAAAAAATGTTTTTAGAGCCAATTCTAAAGGGTAAATCCTGCTTAATTTTAGTTCCTCATGCCGAGCAAGATCTAAACATTCGACGAATGTTTAGATCTTACTCGGGCGAAATATTAGAGCCCAAACGCTATAAAGAATGGCTATTCCATGAAAATAATTTATGCCCTGATGTGATACCTGATTTTATTATTATTGATCAGCAGGATCCTAAAATTATAAATCTAGATAAAAAATGGTCACAATGGGGTGATGATATAACGAAAACACCTAAAGTGTTTGTACTGAAGAAAAGTAGGGACACAGAAATAACATTGAAGAACATAAGTCCAGTGCGACTAAATAAACCTTTTTCGATATCTGATCTGCTGCAAAAAGCCTTTACAACTGGGCAGAAAAAAAACATTAAAAATCAAACGTCAAGTAAGATGAAAACAGAAGATGATTTTAAGACTCTGGCTGAGAACTTATTACGAATAACAGGTGCTCGGATATTAGTAGTAGATGATAACAAAATTAACCTCGAAGTGGTTAAAGGCATGTTATCTAGCCTGCCGATAGAAGTAGAGCAGGCTATGAATGGCCAGGAAGCCTTAGAGATATTACGCAAATCTGTTGAACAAAATCACGTCTTCCATTGTATTTTAATGGACTGCCAAATGCCTATTTTAAACGGCTACGATACTAGTCGTCAGATTCGTCAGGGTAGGGTTAGCGAGCAATATAAAACTATCCCAATCATTGCAGTGACAGCCAATGCAATGTTAGGTGAACGAGAAAAATGTTTAGCGGCAGGGATGAATGATTACACCACTAAACCCGTCAATTTTGATTTACTGGTCTCAAAAATTATTGAGTGGATATTAATTACCTATCAGTCGCCATTACATACGCTCCCCCAGATACCCGAAAGTGTAGCTGTCAATAATACTGACATTAAGTGGCAAGATGCTAAAGCTATGGTTGTCACCCATGACATATTAGAGTGGGATAAACGTGCAGCACTTACACGGCTTATGAATAATGAAGAATTATTGTCCAAAATATGTCAAATATTCATAGATATTTCTCCCAATAAAATCAAAGATTTGGGACAATGCATTGCTGATAAAAATTTTGAAACGATTATCAAGCTTGCTCATTCGTTAAAAGGCTCTGCAGGTGACTTGGGAGCGGTTTATCTACATCAGTTGTTCTCGTCTATGCAACAACTGGCTAAGAGTCAACAGACAGAAAAAATCGAGCAATGTTATCAAACTGTACTCACCCGTTATGCTTCATTCATTTCAATTCTTATAAAAGAGCAAAATAAAAAATTGTAGAAAAGAATAATTAAAATCAACAGGAGACGTTCATTTAGAGGTTATTAAGTGGCATTAATCGCATTCAGATTAGTATCGTTGTGATTATTCAACAGATGTAGCCAGTTCATTGGTTTTTAACGCATTTTATTTTGAAAAAAAGTAAAAATACTCACACCATTATGGAACATAAAACGTCAAAAAGGGTACTAACTTCCTCAGGTTTCAAATATATTGGGTTTCATGAAGGTAATCCTCGTTTCCTAAATGTTAATTGATCATTTCTGGGTAAACGCCATACGATCCACCCTTAATTATTTTAATCTAAGGGTAGTTTGATGTTTAAAATTATTTACCTATTTACCTATTTACCTATTTACCTATTTACCTATTGCTACATTGGGAACTAAGTGTGAGCTATTACTTGGTTGCCTTTAGGTTATCCGAGGTGGAAGTGATGCAGTTAAATAACTTACTGATGTTGTATGGTTATTTTTAAATGTAGTGAGTGGGTATTGGAATGAGGTTTTGTAATGGAACTTTGCCCATAATTTTTGTTGTAAACGTATTAATCTTTTCATATGTAACATTTTACAATGTTCTGGATATCAGTACACATTTTACCAGGCTTTTAAAAATCAACATAGATAACTAGTGTCAATACCTAATTAACTTTTTTATGATAACCTAACTGCTTAATTTGATAATATTTATCTTTTAACGGTCAAATAGTACGTTCAAACTACACAGATCAAATCTGTAGTAAGTGATTTAAATAATCCACATAAAGTTTCACTCATAATCTAGTCTAGTTGGGCGTGTAAAACTAACTGATTCAACCCTAGTAATTTGAATTAGGACCACTTATCTTGCACGATTGGACTCAAATAAATAAAGAAAAACCCATAAAGGCATGGACTATGAAATTTAAGAACTTACCGACAAAAATTTGTGTTGCACAAGGATTATGCTGATGTACCCTAAGTTTATTCAATCTATGATTGTAGTTTTTTTTAGCTTATATTTGTTATCCTGTGGTGGGTCTGATTCGTCAGAACAAGAAATACCCTCCGTAGTAATTGTTGAACCCATAATCAGTCAGTTCTCTTTTTTAACACAAAATAATCCCAGCCTTAGTTCAAATCTAAACTTATCAATATCTGGCAGTACCATTACTGGAAAATTCCCAGCCACAGCCGATTGGCAAGGTATGATCGCTACTGTCAAGCATACTGGTGCGTCATTGATTGTTAATGATACCGCTCAGACAAATGCTGTATCGGAGCAGGACTTTAGTGATGTCCAGAATTACACCGTGATGATGGAGGACGGACGCAAGCTCAGTTATTCGGTAGATGTTGTGGCTTTCACCGGGTTGCCCATCATTTATTTAACGACTTCTGGCAGTGGTCCCATTGACTCAAAAGAAGACTATGTTGAGGGCAATGTCACTATTAAAGGGGGGCGCAATTTTGCTGACGCACCTTCCTCAGTTATGAAGATTCGAGGGCGTGGTAATTCGACTTGGGAACACCCTAAAAAACCTTTTCAAATGAAGCTAGACGATAAATCAACATTTTTAGACATGCCGTCCAAAAAGAAGTGGTTATTTTTGGCTGAATATTCTGATAAAACCATGTTAAGAAATACTATTACTTTTGAGATGGGGTATTTAAGTAACCTCGAATGGACACCTAAAAGTACCTTTGCCGAGGTGTATATCAACGATGAATATAACGGTACCTACAACATTACTGAAAAGGTAGAAGAAGGCAGTAATCGAGTGGATATTGGTGACAATGGTTTTTTACTGGAAATTGATCAGTTAGAAAGACAAGACTCAGATGATGTGTATTTTTATACCAATAAATTTCTAGTCGCAATTAAAGAACCCAGTCTGAACTGGGATGATCAACAATACACCTATATTAAGGCGTATATTAATGAATTTGAGGCTGCGTTATTTGCTTCGAATTTTACTGATCCCATCAATGGTTACGCCAAGTATATAGATATTGATAGTTTTGTAGATTGGTATTTAATTAATGAAATCACCAAAAATGTTGATGCTAGATCCTTCTCCAGTATCTACTTTAATCTAGTGCCAGGTGAAAAAATCAAGATGGGGCCGTTATGGGATTTTGATCTGTCTTTTGGCAATGTAGACTATGCTGATTCCGAGTATTACAATGGATTTTGGATAAAAGATAACCCATGGATCTCAAGATTATTTGATGATAATGCCTTCGTCGAAAAAGTTAAAACCCGCTTTATTTATTTTCAAAACAATCAAAATTTAATTATGGATAAAATTGATGCCTATGCCATTAAGTTGAACCTTGCACAACAAGAAAATGATGATAAGTGGGAGACCTTAGGCAAATTTGTATGGCCAAATCCTGTGATATTTGATACTTACAACGAAGAGGTGACTCATCTGAAAACGTGGTATTCACAAAGAATGACTTGGTTAGATGGCGCTTTGAAAAATCTCTAGAATATCTAAGCTGATTAGAAGTAAATATCTAGAGATAATTTTGACAGATAAGAAGACAATATTATTGTTCGGGTGAGATCCACACTTGGTAGACTATAAGAAGTGGTCTGGACTTAACCCTGAAAAACTTCGTTCGGCTCTAGAAGCAAACAGATCAAACTCAAATGGGTTAGGTTATAATGCAAACTGGTATGCGAAGGTAAAATAGTTTTGCATGGTAGGCACTAAACATCGCCTGCATTGTAGATTTCTGGATCGCTTTTGGAGTCATCTAGAGGTTTGTATTGCATAACGTTGGTCTGACCGGTTTTCTGTCAGTAGTGTAAATCTGTGCGAGCCTGTCCATTTTATAAACCGCTACATAAAGTCAATGTCATGCATACCCAGTGGTGAATATAGTTTTTTGCATGTATTCACTGAGTTTTTCACTAAAAAACCCAAGATGTCTTTAGATACGCCATCATTCTATGTGAAGCTAGGCAGATAAATGAGTGGCATAGCAGTCATGTTACTAAGTATATTACTTCGGTTTGACTCGTTTGGTTTAGATAAAGTTTTTTGATACATGTTGCCCACTTCTTTACCATTAAAACCATAACTTGAATCAGATGTGCGCATAAATAGTCAATTATTCGGATTGGGTTTGTGGCATTTTCTAACACAATGTTGTCGTCATACCCACTAACATATACTTTCATCTTAGTGAATTCAGTAGGTATTTAGTAATAGAGTCAAACTCATGAAACTTGCCTTGTTCCGATAGTGTCATGGCGGCACTGCGTTTATGGGATTTTTTATTGAGTAGAGTTTGAATATAGTGTCTTCAGTTATAGGTTTGCTGGTCTAAGTGCAGGATGTATATCAGCAACGGTTGATTGACGCGCCATCAATGTGCATACACAATATTGTAGTAATAACTTTCATAACAGCACATCTACCATTTGATTGGGAACCGTTTGACTACTAAGTGTATTTGATTAAGGTGTCAGCGACGATTGATTTTTATGTCGGATAATCATTCAAATAAATTGACTTAATGGATCTACACAGGCTTTTTCATTATTTACTGTAACTTTTTGCTCCTAATTCAGGCTATTCACTTTTTTTAGATAGACTGAACCGCTATACTATGCGCCGCATTTGAAAGCGATATATATAGAAAGCAAAAAGAGTATTGTCCTAAGAGGGGCAATTTGAAAAATTATTTAAAGGAAAAAAATGACTCCTATTACTAAAACTTTTCAGTATGGTCAGCATACTGTTACTCTCGAAACGGGCGTAATTGCTCGTCAAGCCACCGCAGCTGTAATGGCAAGTATGGATGATACTTGTGTATTAGTTTCTGTTGTTGGTAAAAAAAATACTAAACCAGGTCAAGACTTCTTCCCATTGACGGTTAACTATCAAGAAAAAACTTATGCAGCTGGTAAAATTCCAGGTGGTTTTTTCAAGCGTGAAGGCCGACCTTCTGAATACGAAACGCTTACATCGCGTTTGATTGACCGTCCGATCCGTCCTTTATTCCCAAATGGGTTTATGAACGAAGTGCAAATTATTATCACTGTTGTTTCAGCTAACCCTGAAATCCCCACTGATATTATTTCTCTTATCGGCGCATCTGCCGCTCTAGCTATTTCTGGTATGCCTTTTAATGGTCCTATCGGCGCTGCGCGAGTGGGGTATACTGATGAGCAATATGTACTGAATACCCGAACTTCAGAACTTGAAGCTAGTCAACTAGACCTAGTGGTTGCCGGTACTAAAAATGCAGTGTTAATGGTTGAGTCTGAAGCTGATATTTTGTCTGAAGAAGTGATGCTAGGCGCCGTTATGTATGGTCACGAGCAGTTGCAAACCGTGATTGGTGCAATATCTGAATTTGCTGCTGAGGTGAATACACCTTCGTGGAATTGGGAAGGCGAACCAGAAAATACTACGCTTAAAAACAAAGTGAAAGAATTAGCTGAAGCTGGCATGACAGAAGCCTATCAGGTGTCTGACAAAATGGAGCGTAAAGACGCTATCAACGCTTTGACTAGTCAAACAGTTGAAACCATTGTTGCTGCTGATGAAACTCAAAACGCTAAAGAAGTATCAGAAATGATGCACGCGCTTGAAAGTGACGTTGTACGTTCACGTATTCTTGCTGGTCAGCCTCGTATTGATGGTCGTGATCCTGCGATGATCCGTGCCCTTAACGTTGCGACTGGTTTGTTACCACGTACTCATGGATCTGCTTTATTCACTCGTGGTGAGACCCAAGCAATCGTTGCTGCTACCCTCGGTACCGAGCGTGATGCACAGATGATTGACGGTCTTAATGGTAAAACTGATAGCCGCTTTATGTTGCATTACAACTTTCCTCCATATTGTGTGGGCGAAACAGGTTTTGTTGGCTCTCCTAAGCGTCGCGAAATCGGTCACGGTCGTCTAGCTAAACGTGGTATTCAGGCGGTTATGCCGTCAGAAAAAGAGTTCCCGTATGTGGTACGCGTTGTATCTGAAATCACTGAATCAAATGGTTCGTCTTCAATGGCTTCTGTTTGTGGTGCGTCTCTAGCATTGATGGATGCGGGTGTACCAATTAAAGCTTCTGTTGCAGGTATCGCAATGGGCTTAGTGAAAAATGACGAAAGCTTTGTTGTTTTATCTGACATATTGGGTGACGAAGATCACTTAGGCGATATGGACTTTAAAGTGGCCGGTACGACTGGCGGTATCACTGCATTACAGATGGATATCAAAATAGAAGGTATCACTCAAGAAATCATGCAGGTTGCTTTGAAACAAGCTAAAGAAGCACGCTTGCATATTCTAGGCGTAATGGACCAAGCGATTTCTGGTCATCGTGAAGAGATGTCTGAGTTCGCTCCGCGTATCTATACACTTAAAGTTGATAAAGAAAAAATTCGTGACGTAATCGGTAAAGGCGGCGCAATGATCCGCTCTATTACTGAAGCATCTGATTGTAATATTGAAATTGAAGATGACGGTACGATCAAGATTTTTGCTACAGAACTAGCCAAAGCTGAAATTGCAATTTCTAAGATTGAGCAAGTCACTGCGGAAGTTGAATCGGGTAAAACTTACTCTGGTAAAGTGACGCGCATCGTCGATTTTGGTGCATTTGTTGAAATTTTACCTGGCAAAGAAGGCCTAGTGCATATTTCACAAATCGCACACGAACGTGTTAACAAGGTATCTGACTTCTTAGAAGAAGGCCAAGTGCTAGACGTTAAGGTTGTTGAAATTGACCGTCAGAACCGCATACGTTTAAGTATTAAAGATTTGACTGAAAAACCCGCTGCGCCAGAAGCACCCGCTGAAGGTAATGAATAGGTTATTGGTTAATTATCAATAGTTAATAGAAAGGAGCCGAAAGGCTCCTTTTTTGTTTCAGTTAAAGTGATTATATTGATGTTAAATTATAAGCTTTTGTTTTATCGGCGCTCGCTAAATTACTCAAACTGTCCACAAGTTCATCTTAATTCTTAGACGGTGAATCTGATACTTTTTGATCCTAATCGACTTAAAACTTGCAAATAATTGGGTGTGTTGTGTTGGAAACTCAGCATTGTTGTTAAGTGTGCTCTTCAATATTTATAACGAAGCACATTTTAATACTCTCTTAAACTTCAGATTGCTTAAATTGATAACACTATATTATTAGTTTTTGACTCATTGATCTGTCAGTGATGTTATCTATCAAAACACCTCATCATCTATGTGAAGTCTATGCCACTTGCAAATATGAATATTGATACAAATGATATTGTTAATTGCAGTATGTAAGATGGCATTGCCATGATATTGACAAATAGGTTTAATGAATTTACACCTTTACTGGTAGGTAATATATGGCTAATTTCAACTAGTTTTTAATACTAGCAAGTCAAGATGATATAAAAGTTGTAGTGTTAATTAGGTCTGGCTATGTCTTTGTATAGGGTTATATTAAAAAATGACTAGCGCCAAGAGAAAGGTATTTCAAAGACACCATGCTGGTCAAAAACTACTTTATTTGGGTAATTGTTGAGTGCTCCAAACCTGCTATTAATGCGACTAATGGCGTCACTGTTCCTAGTGGTTTAAAGCTGGTACTGTAATTTTTCTCATACCAGTAATAGGCTTTGTAGATTTTCACAGCTTTTGTGCTCAAGAAGATAAAAATTGAGCTGGTGTATAAAGTCTCTGTACATAATAAGCTAATGGAGCAAGTTTTAGGCTTAGCGGTGAAAAGCCGAAGTACATATGCCTTTATGATTAAAAATTAAAGCCAAAATTAATGAATGTTTGAATATGAAGTTATAAAATACACTGGACTACTAAAATCAAGTGTTTGTAACTTACAGTAAAATTTTTAATATGTGTTTGATAGAAATTAAACCGAACTAAACTAAACATCTCGAGGCCACATAAAAATCAACCCCGTTTTCTTGTGAATAAAGGATTATTCAATCACTTGCTCAAGTATATGAGTGGCTTTAGGCGCGACTTCTTGCCCTTGAGTTATGGCCGTTTCTACACATAACATTGTGAGGTAGCCATCATCTGACATATCTTGCATACTGATAGACTTTTCTTTCCAAGGATTCCATACCACTATGCTGTCATGGCCTGATGACTGAACATCAGTCTTATTCTTGCCATCTGTAATAGTCAACGTTTTTGGTCGTTCCAGATGTACTCTGTCTGTTTCTTCGTTAAATCGGTATGCAATGGGGGTATTAAATATTTGATATCCGCGAGTTTTATCCGAGTACTGTTCAGACAAACCTAACAACTCACACTGCTTGATATCAGATATAAAAAAATAACTATGTAAAGCGCAATTATAGGTAAAAGGAGTATCGCCAAGGTTGGTGGTTTGCAATTGTACCTTTAACAGTCGCCCAACATGCACTGCTAAAGTAAGCTGTGCGTTGCCTTCAAATCCATCACCTGCGCTAGTTTGAGGTTTAAGGGTAATGAGTGTTCCAGTATCTGTTTCTTCAGAGCTGATGACTTGCCATGCTTGTGTTCGAACATAACCGTGAGCCGCTGCCTTAGTATTAGATGTATGTTCGCCAAACCAAGGCCAGCAGATAGGTATGCCGCCACGGATCGCTTTGCTACTGTCGAATAAAGCATTTGGGCTTACCCATAAGCGCTCTCTGTTGTCATGTTTTGGTTTGAAACTCAAAATATGTCCACCAGACAAAGATATTTCGGCATGGGCAAAGGCGTTATTAATATGCAAAATCTGAATTTTTTGTCGTGTTTTAATCGTAGTTGAATCAGTCAGTAGCATGTGATTTCTCTGTGGGGGGATCAAAAAAGGCGACTTATATAGACGCCTTTTTAACATATTTGAGTAGCAAAATTAAATCTCTGTCGAGTGTTAATTTGTCAAAATATTTATTTACTGATATGAGTTACCAAATCTAGTACTTTGTTTGAATAACCAATTTCGTTATCGTACCAAGATACTAATTTTACAAAGGTGTCGGTAAGTGCAATACCTGCAGTGGCATCAAAAATTGAAGTGCGCACATCGCCAATAAAATCTTGTGAAACAACCGCATCTTCGGTGTAACCCATTACACCTTTCATATCGCCTTCAGAAGCAGCTTTCATCGCAGCACAAATTTCAGCGTAGGTAGCAGGCTTGGCTAAGTTTACGGTTAAGTCAACGACTGACACATCAGCGGTAGGCACACGAAAAGCCATGCCAGTAAGTTTGCCGTTAAGCTCTGGTATTACTTTACCCACAGCTTTCGCTGCACCAGTAGATGAAGGTATGATGTTTTGAGACGCCCCGCGTCCACCGCGCCAATCTTTAGCCGATGGGCTATCAACAGTTTTTTGGGTTGCTGTAGTGGCATGTACTGTAGTCATCAAGCCATCTACAATACCAAAATTATCATGTAGCACTTTTGCTAAAGGGGCTAAGCAGTTAGTGGTACATGATGCATTGGATACTATATCTTGGCCAGTATACTCATTATGGTTAACACCCATAACAAACATAGGCGTTGCATCTTTAGAAGGTGCAGACAGTACAACTTTTTTAGCGCCGGCTTCAATATGTTTACGTGCTGTTTCATCAGTTAAGAATAAACCAGTAGCTTCGACCACTACATCTGTACCAATCGCACCCCAGGCTAAATCTGCTGGATTACGTTCTGAAGTGACTCGGATAGCTTTACCATTAACAATTAATTGACCGTCTGTGACTTCAACCGTTCCATTAAACTTGCCATGTGTAGAGTCATACTTAAGCATATACGCCATATAATCTGCATCTAATAAGTCGTTAATACCGACTATTTCAATGTCGTTACGTTCAAATGCAGCACGGAGTACAAATCGACCTATTCGGCCGAAGCCATTAATACCTACTTTTATTGTCATGTTCAATCCTCTGAGCTTTTTCAAACAAGTTGTTTAAATATGGTTTACGAAAGGTGATAACACCCTTCTGAAATATAATTACAAAATTATGGACTAAATAGCCAAGTAAGGCAAAATATTCACGATAATATGTTATTAAATTACAGTATGGTTATTATAAACATATTCATTATAAACAATGAAATGTTTTCTCAGATAGTGGTTGAATACAAATAACGATACACTATTGTTAGATATTACCTTCAATATTGGGGTAAATATGAAAGGCCAACAGGCCCCGGTCAAACTGCATAGGAATTAAATATTAATGACGACTTCGTTAATTGAACAGTTGGTGGAATATCGTGGAATCGAATCTAACTATAACGATGCTTGGGGTCGCCCCACAAATATAGAGACAGCAACAAAAACTAAATTACTGTCAGCAATGGGCTATCAAGTTGATGAGCCTGATCTGTTGTTAAAACAAGTTCAGGAAAATAGTAATAATGCCTGGTTATCTGTATTGAACCCTGTGCAAGTTTTTCGTGTTGAAGAACTCTTGCAAATTGTAGTGCGCCTGCCCATTGAGTTGGTGTCAGATGAATACGTAGCTCAGATTGACACCGAGCTAGGCAAAGTAATAAAGCATCGGTTTGTACCCATCGATTGTCAATTGGTGAATGTTGCCCATATCGAAGATATTGAGTTTCAAGAATATATCATTGATATTCCAGTAAAATTACCACTGGGATACCATTCTTTATCTTTAATGATTGATGATGATGAGCTAGGGAGTATGCGACTTATTATTGCGCCCCCCTCTTGCTATAAACCTGAGGCATTAACTCAAGGTCAAAAGGTCTGGGGAGTAAGTGTCCAGCTATATTGTTTACGTAGTGATACAAACTGGGGGGTCGGGGATTTTTCAGATTTATCCTTTTTAATTGAAAAGTTGGCTAAGCAAGGTGCTCAATTTGTTGGACTTAATCCCATTCATGCGCTTTATCCAGCTAATGCCAATACTTGTAGCCCATACGGACCCTCTTCTCGACGTTGGTTAAACTTTATTTATATTGATGTGACTGTACTTGATGGTTATCAGCAATCCACGACTCAAGCCATAGTTAATGACGCTAGTTTCCAATATAAGTTACAACAAGTTCGAGCTACTGAGTTAGTTAATTATGAGTCAGTTACTGAGTTAAAGTTACAAGCATTAGAGTCGATATTTGAATATCAAAATAGTCATTATTTATCTAAAAATACTAAATTAAACCAAGTATTTAAAGCCTTTATAGCTAAGGGTGGCGAAAGCCTAAAAACTTTGGCTGTATACGATGCGCTACAAGAGAGTTTAGCAACACAACAAAAACCTTCTTGGGGTTGGCCCGTTTTTCCAAAAAATTTATCAGATTTTCACAGCCCTAAGGTAAAAAAGTTCATCAAAAAAAACGCCAAACGAGTTAAGTTTTTTTTATGGTTACAATGGCATGCTGAGCTACAATTTGAGCTGGCAGATCAAGTAGCAAGAGAAAATAATATGCTAATTGGCTTGTACCGCGACTTAGCGGTAGGAGTAAGTGAAGGTAGCGCAGAAGTCTGGGGTAATAAAGAATTGTATTGTACGGACGCAAGTATAGGCGCACCACCTGATATATTGGGGCCGTTAGGCCAAACTTGGGGATTACCGCCCATGGATCCAGTAAAACTCTACGAACAACAATATCAACCTATTATTGAATTATTTGACGCTAATATGCGTTTCACTGGTGCGCTGCGTATTGATCACGTAATGGCTTTGTTGAGATTATGGTGGGTGGTAAAGGGTGATAATGCCAAAGAAGGGGGTTATGTGTATTATCCAGTGGATGACCTACTGGCTATTTTGGCTTTAGAAAGTCATAGGCACCAAAGTTTAGTGATTGGAGAGGACTTAGGTACTGTACCAGATGAAATAAGGGCTAAATTAGCGGACAATGGTATGTATTCTTATCGTGTTTTCTTTTTTGAACAGGCTGAGGATGGTGGTTTTTTCTCACCTGCTCATTATCCTGAACAGTCCATGTCTACTCTCACCACTCACGATATGCCTACCTTGACAGGTTATTGGCATTGTGACGATTTGGCGTTAGGTAAAGACTTAGGGTTGTATCCTACTGAAGAAATTTTAAGTACTTTATACGCTAGTAGGCACGAAAATAAGCAAGCTATTCTAGATACTTTGCATGGTCATGATTCGGTTAATGACGAAGTCGGTTGTGATGTGCATAATGTGGCTATGAGTAAAGCGTTAAACTTTGGAATGCAGTTACATATGGCTGGCGGTTCAAGCGCGCTGCTCTGTTTGCAATTAGAAGATTGGTTGGAAATGGATAAACCAGTTAACATTCCCGGCACGTTTAACGAATACCCCAATTGGCGACGCAAGTTATCGCGAAATTTGCAGGACATTTTTAATGATAGTACTCTAAATGATCTTGCAGCTAATTTAACAGAGGCACGGAAGCACGCCTCGAAGTAAAATAGAAAGTGACTCATATATTGTGTGGGTCACTCATACTAAGGCGAAACAATGCAACTCGAACAAGCACTAAAACAGGCCAAATGTACTTTTCCATTTTCCCACTTGGGCGCTCATTTTCAACCATCGAACTCTATTTTTACTATTACAACCTGGTTGCCCAATGCTGAAAATGTCAAAGTCATTGACTTAGCATCAGGTAAGCCAATTGGTTCTTTAATAAAAGTTGATGGTAGTCATTTATTTAGAGGTGAGTTTAATGTAGAGCAAGCACCGCTATTTTACGCATTCGAAATAGCTAATGAACAAGGACAGTATCAGGTTATTGACCCTTATCAGTTTCAAGAGCAAGCTTATTATGCGGTACATTTTATCGATCACAGTGCGCAAAATGTCTATCAACAATTAGGTGCACAACTTATTAATTTGGAGGTGGGATTAGAAGAGCCTATTCAGGCAACTCGCTTTGCTGTGTTTGCACCTAATGCGAGTGCTGTTTCACTGATTGGTGAATTTAATTATTGGGATGGTTCGTGTCTGCCGATGCAAAAAACCGACTTTGGTTATTGGGTATTGGTTGTGCCAGGCATAGAAGCTGGGGCTAAGTACAAATACCAAATTAAAGATGCTGCGGGTAATGAATTACCTCACAAAGCCGACCCTGTTGGCTTTTATGCGGAGCAATATCCTTCTCATACCTCTGTGGTTTACGACCACCAGCAATATCAATGGAATGATGAAGCATGGCTTAAAAAGGCTAAAAATGACAAATACCATCAGCCGATGAGTATTTATGAATTGCATTTGGCTTCATGGAAGCGACCAGTGGCTAATTCTGGAGAAACATATTTAAGTTATCGCGAGCTCGCAAAGGAATTAATACCCTATATAAAAGATATGGGGTACACCCATATTGAGTTGTTACCTGTTTCTGAGTTTCCTTTTGATGGCTCTTGGGGATATCAGCCGGTGGGATTATTTGCACCCAGTAGTCGGTTTGGTACGCCCGATGATTTCAAGTTTTTTGTCGACCAATGTCATCAAAATAATATAGGCGTGATTATCGATTGGGTGCCTGCTCATTTCCCCGAAGACGGCCACGGCTTGGCAAGATTTGATGGTACTCACGTATACG
>Ga0209712_10000982_pt1 | contig 24536 bp, 19 predicted proteins | sample ArcOceMetagenome_FD_187443 | JGI IMG/M metagenome (GOLD analysis project Ga0209712, IMG submission 187443) | Marine eukaryotic phytoplankton communities from Arctic Ocean - Arctic Ocean - Greenland ARC118M Metagenome (SPAdes) (version 2) | ecosystem: Environmental > Aquatic > Marine > Oceanic...
TTCTTTATAAAGAGAATTATTACAAGAGGATACAAAAATTGAAAAATGGCTGAAAAAGCAAAAGACGAGGCAGTAAAACCAGCTGCTAAGAAAGCAAGAAAAAGAACTCCAAAAGTAGAAGCTCCTGCTGTAGAAGTTCAAGAAACAGCAGAAGCAACAACCCCAGAGGCTGCTGAAAAACCAAAAAGAGAACCTTCTCTTAAGGAATTAAATCCTGAAAAATTCTTAACAGATTTTAACTGGCACAACTACGAAGAAGGAATTGATCCTGTAGATGATGGTAAGTTATTAGAGTTTGAAAAATTAGTAACAGAGAATTTTGTAGATACTTTAGATGATGAAGTAGTACAAGGAGAAGTGGTACATATCTCAGACCGTGATGCTATTATAGACATCAACGCTAAGTCTGAAGGTGTTGTTTCATTAAATGAATTCCGTTACAATCCAGGTTTAAAAGTTGGAGATAAAGTAGAGGTTTTAATTGATGTGCGTGAAGATGCAACTGGTCAATTAATTCTTTCTCACCGTAAGGCCAGAACTATTATGGCTTGGGATCGTGTAAATAAAGCACACGATGAAGGAACAATCGTTAATGGTTTTGTTAAATGTCGTACCAAAGGTGGTATGATTGTAGACGTATTTGGAATTGAAGCGTTCTTACCAGGTTCACAAATTGATGTGAAGCCTATTAGAGACTACGATGTATACGTTAACAAAACAATGGAATTCAAGGTTGTGAAGATTAACCACGAATTTAAAAACGTTGTTGTATCTCACAAAGCGCTTATCGAGGCAGATATCGAAGAGCAGAAAAAAGAAATCATTGGGCAGCTTGAAAAAGGACAAGTATTAGAAGGTGTTGTTAAAAACATTACTTCTTATGGTGTCTTTGTAGATCTTGGTGGTGTAGATGGATTGGTACACATTACAGACCTTTCTTGGTCTCGTATCAACCACCCTAACGAGATTGTAGAGCTTGACCAGAAATTAAACGTTGTAATCCTTGACTTTGATGAGGATAAAACACGTATACAATTAGGTCTTAAACAATTAAGCGCACACCCTTGGGATGCTCTTGGTGAAGAACTTAAAATTGGTGACAATGTAGAAGGTAAAGTAGTTGTTATTGCAGACTACGGTGCATTTATTGAAGTTGCTGAAGGTGTTGAAGGATTGATCCACGTTAGTGAAATGTCATGGTCTACGCATTTGCGTAGTGCACAAGACTTTGTAAACGTAGGTGATAAAGTTCAGGCACAAGTATTGACTATGGATCGTGAAGAGCGTAAGATGAGCTTAGGTATTAAGCAATTAACGCCAGACCCATGGACAGACATCACAACAAAGTATCCTGTAGGATCTACTCACAAAGGTATTGTGCGTAACTTTACAAACTTTGGTGTATTTGTTGAATTAGAAGAAGGAATTGACGGACTTATTTATATCTCTGATCTTTCTTGGACTAAGAAAGTAAAGCATCCAAGTGAGTTTACAAACATCTCTGACACCCTAGAAGTGGTAGTGTTAGAATTGGATGTAGAAGGACGCAAGTTAAGCCTAGGGCACAAACAAACTACAGAAAATCCTTGGGATAAGTATGAAGCTGAGTTTGCTGTAGGATCTGTTCATAAAGCCTCTATTGACGAAATGGTAGACAAAGGAGCGGTTATCAACTTTAATGGTGATATCACTGCATTTGTACCAAAACGTCACTTAGAGAAAGAAGACGGAACTGATGTAACAAAAGGTGAGGAGATAGAATTCCAAATTATTGAATTCAACAAAGAATTCAAGAAAGTGGTAGCCTCTCATATGGCGATACATAAAGAAGAGGAAGCTAAAATCGTGAAGCAAGCTGCTAAGAAAGCTAAAAAGCAGTCTGACGAATCGAAGCCTACACTAGGTGACGCTAACTCTGCACTTCAAGCATTGAAAGACAAAATGGACGGTAAGAAATAACCCTCTCATTTTTTAAATACTAAGAGCTCTGATATTTTCAGAGCTCTTTTTTTTTTGCTTTTATTAAAGAAAACACATCAAGGTTTAAACCTTTAGCAATGGCCTTACATAGCATCAATTTGGTTGGTGTTAATTCTAGATGTGCCCCTAAATAAGATTTAAGTAAACAGAATACTATTTTGGTGTTTAAATTTCGGCTAAAGAGGTATATTTGCACGCATTTTAATACATTTTAACTATGAAAGCCGGAATTGTAGGATTACCAAACGTAGGTAAATCAACCCTTTTTAATTGTTTGTCTAACGCCAAGGCGCAAAGCGCAAACTTTCCTTTTTGTACCATTGAACCAAATATTGGAGTGGTAAATGTGCCAGATGAACGTTTGGTGAAACTTGAAGAATTGGTTGTTCCAGAAAAGGTGTTACCAGCAACCGTTGAGATTGTTGACATTGCAGGACTTGTTAAGGGTGCCAGTAAAGGAGAAGGACTTGGAAATCAATTCTTAGGAAACATAAGAGAAACAGATGCTATTTTACATGTGTTGCGCTGTTTTGACAATGATAATATTATCCATGTTGATGGAAATGTAGATCCTATTAGAGATAAAGAGACCATTGATATAGAATTGCAATTAAAAGATCTAGAAACAGTAGACAAAAAATTAGAAAAAGTAAAACGTTCTGCCCGTACAGGAAATAAAGAAGCCCAAAAAGAAGAGGCAGTATTAATTAAAATAAAAGACGGCCTAGAACAAGGGGTATCAATAAGAGCCATCGAGATATCCGATAAAGATAGAGAAGAGTTTGTAAGCCCATTACAGTTTATTACAGACAAACCCGTTATGTATGTTTGTAATGTAGATGAAGATGCAGCCTTAAATGGAAATGCATATGTAGATAGGGTTAAAGAAGCAGTAGCTAATGAAAACGCAGAAGTTGTTATTTTGGCAGTAGGTACAGAGGCAGATATAACAGAGTTAGACTCTTTTGAGGAGCGCCAAATGTTTCTAGAAGATTTAGGTTTGGATGAGCCAGGATCAGCAAAATTAATACGGGGCGCCTACAGGCTTTTAAATTTACAAACCTACTTCACGGCAGGTGTTAAAGAAGTACGCGCTTGGACAATTCCTGTAGGTGCAACAGCTCCACAGGCAGCTGGTGTAATACACACAGATTTTGAAAAAGGTTTTATACGTGCAGAAGTTATTAAATATGATGACTATGTTAGTTTTGGAAGTGAAACTAAAGTGAAAGAGGCTGGAAAAATGGGCGTAGAAGGAAAAGAATATATCGTTAATGATGGAGATGTGATGCATTTTAGATTTAACGTCTAGCTCAAGCTGAAATATAAGTATTCAAACCGTTGTTATTTTATTTAAATAACAACGGTTTTTTTATTTAAAATTATAAATCAACAGATCAAAAAATACTTTTATATTCTTAACAAAAACAGAAGGTTGTTCACAATTTTGGCAACGTATTTGTTAATTACTTTGTTTTGTAAATTTTCTAAATTTGTCTTGTAAAGGGTATATTTAACAACTATTCACGCGATTTTATGGCAGAGACAAAATATACCGAAGATAATATACGATCCCTCGACTGGAAAGAGCATATTCGTATGCGTCCAGGTATGTATATTGGAAAGCTGGGTGATGGTTCTTCTCCCGATGACGGTATCTATATATTATTAAAAGAAGTACTCGATAATAGTATTGATGAATTTGTGATGGGTGCTGGAAAAACCATCGAAATTAGAATAAAAGATAAAGAAGTACGTGTTCGTGACTTTGGTCGCGGTGTTCCTTTAGGGAAAGTTGTTGATGTTGTTTCTAAAATGAATACTGGTGGGAAGTATGATTCTCGTGCATTTAAAAAATCAGTGGGTTTAAATGGGGTAGGAACAAAGGCTGTAAATGCATTGTCTTCCTACTTTAAGATAGAATCTATTAGAGATAATAAAGTAAAATATGCCGAATTCTCTCAGGGAGAATTAAAGCAAGACAGTGCAATAGAGGATTCAAGTAAGCGTAAAGGAACAAAAGTTGTATTTATTCCAGACGAAGTTATTTTCAAAAATTTTAAGTACCGTAATGAGTATGTTGAAAAAATGCTTAGAAATTACGTCTATCTTAATCCTGGGTTAACCATAGATTTTAATGGCGAAAAATTCTTTAGTGAAAACGGACTTAGAGATTTACTAGAAGACAACATGTCTAAAGAAGACATGCTGTATCCAATTATACACCTGCGAGGTAACGATATAGAAGTAGCTATAACACATAGTAAAACACAGTACAGTGAGGAGTATCATAGTTTTGTTAATGGACAAAACACCACTCAAGGTGGTACCCATCAAGCAGCCTTTAGGGAGAGTTTGGTGAAAACCATCAGAGAGTTTTATGGTAAAAACTATGAAGCCAGTGATATTAGAAAATCTATTGTTAGCGCCATTAGTATTAAAGTAATGGAGCCTGTTTTTGAGAGTCAAACAAAAACAAAACTTGGTTCTACAGATATGGGAGGTGATCTGCCAACTGTACGCAGCTATATTAATGATTTTTTAAAAACGCAACTAGATAATTTTTTACACAAAAATCCTGCTATTACTGAGGTTTTACAGCGTAAAATCATGCAAGCAGAGCGCGAGCGTAAAGAGTTGTCTGGCATTAGAAAACTAGCCAAAGACCGTGCAAAAAAATCAAACCTGCACAATAAAAAATTACGTGATTGCAGGATCCACTTAGGTGACACAAAAAAAGAGCGCAATTTAGAATCTACTCTTTTCATTACAGAGGGAGATAGTGCATCTGGTAGTATCACAAAAAGTAGAGATGTTAATACACAGGCTGTATTTAGCCTTAAAGGGAAACCTTTAAACAGTTATGGGTTAAGCAAAAAGATTGTGTATGAAAACGAAGAGTTTAATCTCTTGCAGGCTGCCTTAAATATCGAAGAGTCTATGGAAGACTTGCGTTATAATAATATAGTCATCGCAACAGATGCCGATGTAGATGGTATGCATATTAGGTTACTGCTCATTACATTCTTCCTTCAGTTTTTTCCGGAGGTTATAAAAGAAGGTCATTTGTATATTTTACAAACGCCACTCTTTAGGGTCCGCAATAAAAAGAAAACCATTTATTGCTATTCAGACCAAGAAAAAAGAGATGCACTAGAGGAGTTAAAACCAAAACCAGAAATTACTCGATTTAAAGGTCTTGGTGAAATATCTCCAAATGAATTTGTTCATTTTATCGGAGACAACATTAGGCTAGACCCTGTAATGCTAGACAAGCAAATGAGTATTGAGGAAATGCTTTCTTTTTATATGGGTAAAAACACACCAGATAGGCAGGAGTTTATTATCAATAATCTAAAAGTTGAACTAGATGTTCTAGAAGAAGATGCCTAATAATACCAAAACAAAGTACGTACCAAAAGTGAAATAATAGCACATGAACGAGGATCAAAATCCAGAGGAAGAATTAAACCCAGAAGGGGCCAACCTGCAAGATGGCCATCAAGAAGACGCTCTTGATGCCCAGATTATTGGAGAAGACCAAGATGATTTTGATTCACCAGACTCAGAGGAGGGTGAAACCATTACCCGCGTCACTGGAATGTACCGTGAGTGGTTTTTGGATTATGCTAGTTATGTTATTTTAGAGCGTGCTGTTCCTGCCATTGAAGATGGTTTTAAGCCGGTTCAGCGCCGTATCATGCATTCTATGAAAGATCTTGATGATGGCCGCTATAACAAAGTAGCCAATGTTGTAGGGCATACCATGCAATATCATCCACATGGAGATGCAAGTATTGCAGATGCTATGGTACAGTTAGGACAAAAAGATTTACTCATTGACACCCAAGGAAACTGGGGTAATATCCTTACCGGAGATAGAGCTGCTGCGGCAAGATATATTGAGGCTCGTATTTCTAAGTTTGGTCTAGATGTTGTCTTTAACCCAAAAATCACAAAGTGGCAATCTTCTTATGATGGAAGAAGAAAAGAACCAATAAACCTTCCTGTGATGTTTCCACTTCTTTTGGCACAAGGAGGAGAGGGTATTGCCGTTGGTTTGTCTACAAAAATATTACCACATAATTTTATTGAACTCATAGATGCCTCTGTAAAGCACTTGCAAGGTAAGCGCTTTACTATTTTCCCAGATTTCCCTACAGGTGGAATTATAGATATCACAAACTATAACGACGGTCTAAGAGGTGGTAAAATTAGATCTCGTGCCCGTATAGGCCAACACGATAAAAACACGCTAGTTATTACAGAGATTCCTTTTGGAACCAATACAGGATCTTTAATTGACTCTATTTTAAAGGCCAATGAAAAAGGTAAGATTAAAATAAAAAAGATAGAAGATAACACTGCCGCAGATGTTGAAATTCTAATTCATATTCCTTCTGGTATTTCTCCAGATAAAACAATAGATGCTCTGTATGCTTTTACAAACTGTGAAAGTTCTATATCTCCACTGGGTTGTGTGATTGAAGACAACAAGCCTTTGTTTGTTGGAGTATCTGAAATGTTACGTCGTTCTACTGACAGAACTGTACAACTTTTAAAGAGTGAGCTGGAAATACAGTTGCACGAATTAGAAGAGCAGTGGCATTACGCATCTTTAGAGCGTATTTTTATAGAGAACCGTATTTACCGAGATATTGAAGATCAGGAAACATGGCCAGGGGTAATAAACGCTATAGATAAAGGATTACAACCACATATAACACACTTAAAAAGAGGAGTTACTCAAGATGATATTGTTCGTCTCACTGAAATACGCATCAAGCGCATCTCTAAGTTTGATATAGATAAGGCGCAACAAAAAATAGACGCCTTAGATGCTAGTATTGCTCAGGTAAAACACCACTTAAATAATCTTATTACCTATGCCATAGATTATTTTACTCGTTTAAAGAAAGAATATAGTAAGGGTAAAGAGCGTAAAGCAGAAATAAGAGTATTTGATGATATTCAAAAAACCAAAGTTGTAATTAGAAATACCAAGCTTTATGTAAATAGAGAAGAAGGCTTTGTAGGTACTAATTTGCGTAAAGACGAATACGTAACAGATTGTAGTGATATTGATGATATTATTGTCTTTACACAAGATGGAACATTAATGATAACAAAGGTAGGAAGTAAAACCTTCATAGGTAAAAACATTATACACGTTGCAGTGTTTAAAAAGAAAGACAAGCGCACTACCTATAATATGATTTACAAGGATGGTCCTAAAGGTCCAACCTATGTTAAACGCTTTAATGTAACGGGTGTTACCCGAGATAAAGAGTACCCGGTTTCTCAAGGTAATAAAGGTAGTAAAGTACTTTATTTTACTGCAAACCCTAACGGAGAGGCAGAGGTGGTACATATATTACTGCGTCAAAGCGGAAGCATTAAAAAATTAAAATGGGATTTACATTTTAGTGATGTTTTGGTAAAAGGACGCGCCTCTAAAGGAAATATTGTAACCAAGTATCCTGTAAAGCGTATTGAGTTAAAGGAAAAGGGACTTTCTACATTAAAGCCCCGTAAAATTTGGTTTGACGAGACAGTACAGAGGCTTAATCTAGATGAGCGTGGTGAGCTTGTGGGTGAGTTTAGACCTACAGACAGATTATTGCTAATTAATCAAAGAGGACTCGTAAAAACAGTGATTCCAGAGATTACCATGCATTTTGATGAGGATCTTATTGTAATGGAGAAATGGGAGTCTAAAAAACCTATTACCGCCATACACTGGGCTGGAGAGAAAGAGCTGTTTTATGTAAAGAGATTCCTTATAGATACTCCAGAGAAACTAGACAATGTATTAACAGACGATTCTAAGTCTTACCTTGAAACGGTCTTTACAGATTATAGACCTGTGGCAGAGCTTGTTTTTACCAAAGAAAGAGGTAAAGAAAGAAAGGATAATCTTGTAATTGATCTAGAGAGTTTCATTTCTCTGAAAGGAATTGGTGCTCTTGGTAACCAATTAACAAAATACAAAATATTAGAAATTAACCCTCTGGATCCTTTGCCTTTTGAGCTGCCTGAGGTAACTCCTACCGCTGCCATTGAAGTGGTTGACCAGCAAGCTGTAAAAGCTGTTGATACTACAAAGACTTCTGTTACAGGCCCAGAAGATTCTTCTAAGGATGAAAACTCCAGTGAAGATAAGGAGCCACCAATTGGTGATGGTGGACAAGCTTTATTATTTTAATACTTTAGTTGGAAGGGGAGAGATTAGAATTGGTTTCTAAGGTGTTTACTTTATACTTCTTAGGTATAGTTGTTCTACTTTTTCGCGCGCCCAAGGGGTCTTGCGTAGAAATTTTAAACTAGAATTTATTGTTGGGTTTAAAGCAAAGCAGTTAATACGTACTTTCTCATCCATATATTCCCAGCCATATTTAGCAACTAGTTCTTCCAAAATGGCTTTAAGGGTAATGCCATGTAAAGGATTGTTGGCCTGCTTGGGTTTGCTGTCTTTTTTACTAAAAATCCCAAATAATTCTTTATTCTCTCTTTGAGGGATAGAATTATAAGATTTTTCAAAAACCAGTATATCAAACAGTGGGCTTAAGTAATTTTTGTATTCTTTTAGGCTTCCACCAAAAGGACGTTTTTCTAGATCCTCGGTGAGCGGAAAATCAAACCACAAACCAACTAGCTTCCCTTTTGGGGCAAGTAAAGAGGCCATTTTAGTGGCGTATTTAAACCTGTTCATTCTTTGGGGTACAATTGAGCAGAAAAATGTCTGTTCTATAATTAGATCGTAGACTCCTTTGTGTTTGAAAAAATCTTTCTCAATAAGGTGTTCTTCTGTAAAATCAGGATTTCTTTTCTTGAACTCATTCAAAGGTATGTCTGAAATATCAAGTATAGATACATTAGTAAATCCTTGTTTGTGAAGGTATGCTGCTTCATGGGCATTACCAGCTCCTGGTATTAAGATGCGCATGTTTTTGTCTGTGAGCTGGTCAAAATACGTTTTTAAGGGTGTAGAAACAGCCCCTATATCCCAGCCTGTAAGATCATCTTTGTAGCGCTGGGTCCAGTATTCTTTATCACTGCTCATGGAATATTAACTTTAGTAACGGTTCCTTTTTTAACTAGGTTCTCTTGGTTTTGCTTTTTAACCACCATCTGGAATTCAAAAAGATAGGTGTTTTCTGTGGTGCTTAGAATTTTAAAATGCACCGCTTGTTGATCGTAGGTGTTTTTTGGATTTAATTTACGCATAATATACTCGCAATTATTAATCCAACGTACAGAGAAGGTGTCTGTAACTCCTTTATAGGTTTCAATAGCGATACTGTCATTGCGCACAAAGGTGGAGCTTACAAGTTCTGTGCCCACAAGTTGTTGGAATGTAAAGGTCCCTGTTTTAAAATCTTCACAACTTCGCTCTACATTGTAACAACTGCAGCATAATAAGGAGCAAAGAAGATAATAAAAATAACGCATTGTGTTTTTTTACAAAGTTCGGCAATTAACTTTAAAATATAAGCTATTAACAGTTATTGTATTGCTTGAAAGTACCATCCTTATAGCATAGTATAATACGCTCTATAGCAGATGTATTTGAGTTTTTTAGTGCCATATTTTCAAATACGCTGTTTTCAGCTTCCACACCAGGTAGTGTGTTTTGTTTACTTGTAGCCTTAATTTGAGTGTTTACTTTGTTTAATGGAGTAGGGAAGGACCCTTTTCCGTACAACAACCAATACAAATCTACCTCTGGATAGGTTTGAAGTACTTTCATGACAAATTCTAAACTAGGTTTATTTCTACCAGAGAGTAAATGAGAAATGGTAGATCTGTTAAATGCTATTTTTTCTGAAAACGATGTAGCAGTAACTCCATAGAAATCTAGAATTTTTTGCAGTCTTTTAGAAAAATTTGAAGTGTTTACCATTGTAACCTTTGTAAAACAAATAATATGTTACAAATGTAATTTATACCACTTAAAGTAACAAGGTAATTGATATATATTACTATTTTTATTTAACTATAGCTTTATATAAATGTATATAAATTGCTGAAATAGTACAATTTAGTTAGATTAAAGTATATATCCGTGATATGCACACGCAAAAGCAAGTGATTTGTTTACAAATGGCACCTATTTTTAAAGCATATCTTGTTTACACATGTAAACTTAGGTTTGATTACTTTTGTATTTATACACTTGTACAATGCAAATTACTTCTTGGTATACACGCAATTTTGAAGACCGTTTAAAGGGGCGTTACATTACCATTAACCACATCCTACCCATATTAGACCACTACAGAGAAGTTTTCAATGTATCTGTAGCAGGATTTTCTGAAAATGGAGTAGAGATTCCTCTAGTTAGCTTTGGTCAAGGGGGTAAAAAAGTGCTTATTTGGTCACAAATGCATGGCAATGAGAGTACTACAACAAAGGCTTTGTTTGATTTTTTTAAGTTCATCACTTCAAATAAGCAAGCAACAAAAACCCTACTTTCAAAACATACATTTTATGTGCTTCCAATGTTAAATCCAGATGGAGCAGCCTTGTATACTCGTGAAAATGCAAACGGTGTTGATTTAAACAGAGATGCCCAGGCGCTTTCACAACGAGAGAGTAAGGTATTAAAGTCTATTTTTGATGCCCTACAGCCAGATTTATGTTTAAACATGCACGATCAGCGCAGTATATTCGGGATTAAGGGTCCAAAACCAGCGACACTATCTTTTTTGGCACCCTCTGCAGATATTTTAAAAACTATAACACCTGCAAGAGAGGTTGCAATGGGGCTTATTGTTAAAATGAAAAACTACATTAAAGCCCACCACCATAATCAAATAGGACGTTTTGATGACGCATACAATCAACATTGTGTGGGTGATAGTTTCACCAGTAGTGGTGTGCCAACAATTTTGTTTGAAGCTGGACATTTTAAAGATGATTACAGCCGTGAGCAGTCTAGATCATTCGTGTTTTACGCTCTAATTGCACTATTTGACTTAGATGCAGCCTTTCAGAACAATGGTGTAGACTACAAAGAGTATTTTAATATTCCTGAAAATCAAAAAATATATAAAGATGTAGTTTTGTATAACGTTCGTGTTGATGGAGAAGATACCCTGCAGACTATTAGCTTTCAATACAAAGAAATAATACATGACCAAAACATTGTGTTTGAGCTATACTTTGATGCTATAGAGGTAGATAAAGATGTCTTTGGTCACCAATACTTTGATTTACAGGGCGGAAAGGTATTAGTGAATTCTCACCAAAATATCGTTATCGATAAAAAAATATCAACGATTTTTGATATTAATCGAAATTTAATGTTGATTTAACATTGAAATATGTTTTTATTTTAATTTAGGATATTATCTTTGTGGTTAAATTATACCACATGAAGTTTAAATTAGACGCTACAGATCAAAGCATTTTAGATATGCTTATTGAAAACACAAGAACTCCCTTTACAGATATTGCTAAAAAACATGGTATTTCTGCAGGAACGGTACATGTTCGTGTTAAAAAAATGGAGGAGGCTGGAATTATTACCGGATCTTCACTTCGCCTAGACTACAACAAGTTAGGGTATTCTTTTATAGCGTATGTTGGTATTTATCTGCTGAAAACATCTCAAACGCAGTTTGTACTTGAAAGAATCAATGAAATCCCATATGTTACTGTAGCCCATGTAACTACTGGGAAATTCAACATTTTTTGTAAAATAAGAGCAAAGAATACAACCCACGCAAAAGAAATCATATACAAATTAGATGACATAGAAGGAGTTACTAGAACAGAGACGATGATTTCATTAGAGGAAAGCATCAATGACAAAAAAAGACTCATGCATTCTATATTTAGAGCATTGTAACAAACGATATCATATATTTAAAACCCCCACTATTACAAATAGTGGGGGTTTTTGTTTAAAGATGCTTTGTGTTAGTTAAAACGTATCATAGTAGTCAAAAGCCTCCTTAATTATGGATTTGGAAACTTCTTTATTGATGTGAGTCTTGCCAAAGGCTTCTAGTAGTACAAATAATACAGCTCCTGCTTTGTTCTTTTTGTCGTGTTTTAAAAGCGCAATGATTGATTCTATATCCTGCTTGTTAAATGTCTGCTTTTTAAAACTAGTTAATATAAATGCAGTGACAGATGCTAGCTTGTTTTTTTCAAACCCAACTAGAGTACTTGAGATGTAAGTGGCTAAAACAATACCTATTGCAACGGCTTCACCGTGAAGAAGTGTTGGCCTACTTTTACTCTCTAGGCAATAAGATTCAATGGCATGACCAAGTGTATGTCCGAAATTCAGTACTTTTCTTGCACCCAATTCTTTAGGATCTTGTGTAACAATATTGTTTTTAATCTCTATAGATTTCCAGATTAAGTTATGGGTGTTTTTTAGATTTGTGATATCAAAACCTTGAAGCTGTTCCCAATAGTCTTTGCTGTCTATAAGGGCGTGTTTTAACATTTCAGCAAATCCAGAGGTGATTTCTTGTTTTGGTAATGTGTTTAAAAAAGTAGGATCAACAATCACAAAACGAGGATTATTAACGACACCTATCTGATTTTTAAGCATCCCTAAATCAAGCCCGTTTTTACCCCCAATGGATGCGTCAACCATGGCTAGTAGTGATGTAGGGATGTTAACAAACTCAATTCCTCTTTTAAATGTAGAGGCAACAAAGCCCCCCAAATCTGTTACAACTCCACCACCAAGGTTAATGAGCAGGCTACTTCTGTCTGCACCTTTTTCTGATAATGTTGTCCATATATCCATACAGGTATGAATTGTTTTATTTTTCTCGCCACTGGACATAATAATGGTTTCAACAGGGGTGTTTATGCCAGATTTTTTTATAAATAGCTCATGACAATGCTCATGGGTATTGGTGTCTACTAATATAAATATCTTAGTTGGGTTTAATTTCTCAATACCAGTGCTTAAAAATGACCATGGGTTATCATTGCAGTAAATGGCTGTATGTTGGGTCACAATCTGTTTTTCCATAGTAGTGAGTGTATTATCAGTTTCTATAATTTTTGCTCTTTTAAGCGCTATAAATTATTCAAACTTAGAATAACAAAATTATAGCATTGTATTTCAACGACCATCAAAACTAACTATATTTGTACGAGAAATTTTTATTATGGCCTTAAACACTCTTTTTGACAACACACAAACTGCATTTAAATTAAAAAGTGACTCAGAGTTAGAGCGTGCTTATTTTTTATTTAAAATGATTTCTAAAGAGCCTTTGGTAAAAATAGGAACGGTAGCTACAAAAGTTGCTCTGAATCTTAATTTACCAGTAGAAGGGCTAATACGCTCAACGGTCTTTGACCATTTTTGTGGTGGGGTAAATGAAAAAGATTGCTTGGGTGTTGTTGATAATTTATATAGTGCTAAGGTAAGCTCTGTTTTAGACTATTCTGTAGAAGGAAAACAAGAAAAGGCTCAATTTGATGCCACCATGCAAAAGGTACTAGAGCTTACAGAGTTTGCCAAAAACAAAGATGCAATGCCATTTTCTGTATTTAAACCCACTGGTTTTGGTCGTTTTGAAATTTGGAGAAAACTTTCAGAGAATGAGCCACTAACCACCCAGGAAAAAGGGGAGTGGCAGTCTATACAAGATAGGTATGAAACGGTTTGTAAAACAGCTCATAGCTATGATATTTCTTTACTTATAGATGGAGAAGAGTCTTGGATGCAAGATGCTGCAGATGATTTGTGCCAGGCTATGATGGCCAAATACAATACAGAGAAAGCCATTGTCTTTAATACACTACAATGTTATCGTTGGGACCGTTTAGACTATTTAAAAGAGCAGCATGCAAAAGCCGTAGCGGGTAATTATAAATTAGGCTTTAAGGTTGTTAGGGGAGCCTATATGGAAAAAGAAAATACTCGTGCCCAAGAAAAAGGATATCCAACACCTATTTGCGAAAGCAAACAAGCTACTGACACCCATTTTAACGCTGTCATGGAGTATATACTTGACAATCTAGAGGATATCTCTTTATTTATTGGGACCCACAATGAGGAAAGTAGTTATATGGCCCTAGAGATACTCAAAACCAAAGCCATACAAAAAAATGACACCAGAGTATGGTTTGGACAATTATATGGCATGAGCGATCATATAAGCTACAATCTAGCTGCTCAGGGTTACAATGTTGCTAAATACATTCCTTTTGGACCTGTAAAAGATGTTATGCCCTATTTAATTCGTAGGGCTGAAGAGAATACTTCTGTCGCTGGACAAACCAGTAGAGAGCTAACGTTACTCAAAAAAGAGAAAACCAGAAGAAACTCCTAAATAAGTTTTAAACCTCTGTAAGGTTTTGGTCTTCAAAACTCCAAGCGAGCATCCTGCTATTTTTGTTACCTATATGCATCACCACTGTTTTATGACTTGCTTTTGCTTTGTCTAATTGTTTGTATAGTTTGTTTAGGTGCTCTTTATTTGAAACTAGTGTTGTAAAAACACCCACTTGATGTTTGTGTTTTATACTTTGTTTAATCATTCTTTTTATAAAAAGAGCCTCACCGCCGTTACACCAAAGCTCATTTGCTTTTCCGCCAAAATTTTGCACCAGCTCTTGTCTAAAAGCGTAATCTTTATCTTTTGATATGTTAGCTAGTTTGCGCATGGTTCCTTTGTTTGCCTCAATCTCGCTTGTATGAAATGGCGGATTACATATGGTAACATCAAAATACTCATCTTCTTTTATAATACCAGTAAAAATATTTGCATTATCTTTTTGATGTCTTATTTCAATATTGTTTTTTAATCCCTTTGTTGCAGCAACAATTTCTTTGGCAGAAGCAACAGCATCACTATGTATATCTGCACCTACCATTTGCCAATTAAAAAGTTGGGCTCCTATAATAGGGTAGATGCAGTTTGCACCTGCTCCTATATCTAAGACCCTATAGCTTGTATTGTCATTACTTTCAGGTGAGTGCGCATCAAGCAATGTTTTCACATGGCATAAGTAATCTGCCCTTCCAGGTACTGCAGGACATAAATGCCCGATAGGCAGCTGATAATGGTCTAGTTTGTAATGTTGTAATAACAACGCTTTATTTAGCTGAAATACCCCTTTTGGATTTGCAAAATCAATCGTTTGAATTTCATGCTCGTTGGTAAACACAAACGCTTCCAATTCTTCATTGGCTTGGATTAGCAACTCAAAGTTGTAAGGGTTTCTGTGTGGGTTTTGTAAATGCATTGTTTTTTATTTGACTTTTTATAATGGTACAAAAAATTGCCCATAGATAACACAATGGGCTAGTTTAATATACATTTTTCTGACTAATAAGTGTATTTCTTTTAATTACATATTAACCTTGCCTAGTAATAATCTAAAGCTTGAGGCCCTGTTATTGTAATACTATAGAAGTTATTGTAGCAGTTTTATCACAATTTTGGACATTCATCTTTAAGTTTGTATTCTTAACATAGCCTTCTATAACATAGATCTTACAGGAATCTAATTTTGTATTGCTTTCTCCAAAATTAACATCTCCAAATCTTAGTAAAGAAGATACAGCAGAGGTGTCAAGATTGTTTTGTTTCAAAGCCTGAAGACTTTGTGTAGAAAATACTCTTTGTTTGATTTTAATATTTTTTAAAGTACGTGCATCTGGACCATAATCACAGCCAGCTTTTTTCCCGTTTAAAAAGAAAAATAACAGCAGTAGGCCAATGACAAATCCAAAACCATAAAAACCAAATCTTTTTGCAATATGCATCCTTTAAAATTTAGCGGTTAAACGTACGTTAAAAACCCTTGGTGATAAGTAGTTGGGTATGGAGTATTGTACCTTGGTGTAAACATCTCTTACAAATGTATTTGATATAGAGTTTTGTACATCAAAAATGTTGAATATCTCTGCGCCAAGAGTAAGTTCTTTAAAGTATTTAAAAACACCTTCTTCTTTTGATCTTGTTGCATCAATAAGCACATAAGATACTCCCAGATCTACTCTTTTGTAATCTGGCAAGCGTTCTTGAAAATTATAAGGGTCTGCGTAGCTAGGAGAGCCTCCTGGAAGCCCTGTATTGTATTGCAGGTTTAGGTATCCCTTTAAATTTGGAACCACCTTGACATAATCTTGAAATAGCATGCCTATTTTTAATCGTTGATCTGTAGGTCTAAAGATGTATCCTTTGTCGTCTATGTTTTCTTCTGTTTTTAAATACCCAAGGCTTATCCAGCTTTCTGTTCCAGGAACAAACTCTCCAGCCAAGCGTAAATCTAACCCATAGGCATAAGCAACAGCGTTGTTTGAAGCTCTATAACGTATTCTAACATTATCTAGGGTGTAAGGGTTTACATTTGTGAGTTTCTTGTAATACACTTCAGAGTTTAGGGTAAATGGCCTATCCCACAAATTAAAACTGTAGTCATTGCCTAGAACAATATGAATAGATTTTTGCGCCTTCACACCAGGTCTTACGGTTCCTGTAGAATCTCTTAATTCTCTATAAAAAGGGGGTTGGTGGTATACACCTCCCGAAAGCCTGAAAAGCATATCTCTATCCCAACTGGGTTTAAGACTCACTTGCCCTCTAGGACTAAATACTGTTTGGGTAGTGCTTTGTATGTCTTGCCCACTCACAGTCCAATTATGCGCTCTTACACCTGCATTTAGCCAGAGATCACTACTGCCAATAGTTGTTCTTCTGCTCCATTGTCCGTAACCACTAAGTCTATTTATTTGCACATCGTTTTGGGCGCGTATATTTGTGTAGGGAACAATCTCAGATGTGAAAGGCTCATAGGGCTGTAAATTTGCGAAATCTACAAGAGGTGGCCTTATAGAGAATCCTGCAGAATCTATAATCTCGTATTCCTGTACGCGGTCTCTAATATCTTCATGGGTGAATTTTACACCGTATTCAATTTCATTTTCTCCAATAGAAGCATTCCCTTTATGCTCTAGATTTACAATCAAGGCATCAAGGTTATTTCTTGCATGTGTGAGTTGAGAGCCAATACCTTCACTAAAGGTAACATCTCCTAGATTTTCACTACCAATGCTAGTGTCTACCTCTCCTAATCTATATTGGGCTAAAATATCAAAGTATTCTTGTTCCTGGGTTTGATATATAGATCCAATAAATTTTGCAGTATAGTTTTGGGAGGCCACGTAGGTTGCTTTCAAGGCTCCAAAATAGGTATCATACTTATCTTCTTCTTGTCCTTCATAAAACACCAAAAGGGCAACAGGGTCTGCAAGGGTTCCAAAATTGGTTTGCCTTGTTAGGGGTTTATAACTGTATTTGTTTATGGCAACATTTCCTAAAAAACCTATTTCAAGTTTATTGTTAAACTTGTAGCTAAGATAAGTTTGAGCATCTAAAAAAGTAGGTTTAAAATTTGTTTGGGTTTCTTTAGCATTTACAAACAAACTATTATCTCTATAGCGCAATCCCACAATACCGGTAAATTTTCCATCATCAGAGATATCACCTGCTGATACACTAACTCCAAGTAAACTAGCATCTAGACTTGCTTGCACCTCTGTTGGTTTTCTGTAGGTTATATCTAATACAGAGGAGAGTTTGTCACCAAATTTTGCCTGAAAACCACCCGCAGAGAAATCTACACTAGAGGTAAGGTCATCATTCACAAAACTTAACCCTTCCTGTTGTCCACTCCTAATTAAAAAAGGCCTGTACACTTCAATTTCATTTACATATACTAAGTTTTCATCATAGTTACCCCCACGAACAGCATACTGAGTACTAAGCTCGTTGTTGCTGTTTATACCTGGCAATGATGTTAATAGGCTTGTTACACCACTTATGGCAGAAGGCATCCTTCTTATTGCCTCTGGACTTAGGGTGGTTATTCCTTCAACGCGTTTGTTTTCTCTTCCTGAGATAACCACTGTTGCAATTTGTTCTATGTCTGTCTTCATGACAGGATTTAATTCATAATCCTCATTGTTTGACAGGTTTAATGTTGCTTGTACATTTTTATGACCAATATGGCTATAAGTTATTTGCACATCTTCATTTGCGGTAATTTCAATAAGATAATACCCATCTAAATCAGAAATTGCCCCTGTGTTGCCAAAGGTTATGTTTACACTTGGTATTGGCTCATCAAATACATCAAGTATAACACCCCTAACTGTTGCCTTTTGAGCCCAAAGTGCACTAGAGTATAAAATGGAGAATATTAATAGAAGTTTAATGTGTGTTTTCAAAAGCGAATATTAAAGTTTTTTTCTGAAAAATATAGCCTCAAATGTAGTGCTATTTCCAACATTATCGGTTACAATTAATCTTAAATTGTTTTGAGTATCAGTGACGATGTTGTCATTAAAGTCATAGGTTAAAACGTCTTTTTTATAATTATATTCCATCAATATAAACCTGCCATTTAATGTTGCTCTATAGCTGCTTATACCACTATGGCTATCTTCAATTTTTATTTTTAATGTTTTGTTGTTGCTTATCCATTTTCCATCTGTAAAATTAGCGGCCTTTATAGTGGGAGCAATGGTATCCATGAAAAGGGTATAGGATCCAAGAATTCTAGTTTTTGCAGTAAGAATGTTGTTTTCTCTTCTTGTTGTGGTGTAATAATATGTGTTTTTGTAGGCCTGTCTAGCAATATAGAGTTTGTTTTTATCTAAGGTATTGTAATTGCTAATATCCATGCTAATAGAAATATTTTTATGCACAGGTATATTATCTGTATGCAAATGCAGTGTGTCTCCTGATGTTTTAATATCAAGGTAACTGCCTTGGTATAGTGCGTTTTTGGGAAAATCTACAGTAAAAACACCTCTTTGAATAGTACTTAAGCTAGCAGATGGAATGTATTGCAGGTCTTTTGGTACTTCTTTTTTAGCAACTAGACTGTCTTTTTTGCCTATAACTGGAATGGTTATGTGTGCTAAATTTCCTTGGTAATCTTTAATTTCTATGGTGTAGTTAGAAGAAAAACCATCTGCTACATTCACAAAGCCGTTATCATCTTCTTGGGCAATGATACTTAAAGGGTTGTTTGTTTGGCGAAATAACTTCTGGATTTTAATTTTTTGTTCTTTAAAATATGTGTAATCAATATATCTATTTAGGTATCGTGTTTCATCAAAGGAGATTTTTTCAAATTTAATATCTATTTTGGGTTTGCCGTTATAGGAAGTCTTAATACGATACACCCCATTTTTATTATAGGCTCCATTTTGCTGATCTGTGGCGGCAATACCAAAGCCAATTTTTCCGTAAGCACTAATTTTTTCTGTTTTATAAGAGCCGTCTTTTTGTTTTATAAGTCTCAATTTTACAGGCTCTGAAGATTGGTTTACCGTAGCATCATCACCCACAGGATATGCGAAAACAGAAGTTACAGAAGGATCTTTGGTGTCTGGAATCTCTAGACCAAACAGCATTGGGTTCATGGGTCTAGAATAAGAATCTCTAATCTCATAATGAAGATGTGGGCCGCCACTACTTCCAGAATTACCTGTGTAGGCAATAAGATCTCCTTTTTTAACTAGGAGCGAACTTTCCTTGGGGAAAAGTTCAATCTCATACCGCTCTTTTTTGTATTGGCTTTGTTTTACAAAGTCTTGTATGGTAGCTTCAAACTTTTGAAGATGGGCGTACACTGTGCTATAACCGTTTGGATGTTTTATGTACAATGCTTTACCATAGCCGTAATGTCCTACTTTAATTCTACTCACGTAACCATCTGCAGGAGCATAGATTGGAACTCCACTTCTTTGTTGGGTTTTAATGTCTAGACCGCTATGAAAATGATTGTTGCGCAGTTCGCCAAAACTTCCAGATAGTACCATCGGAATGTCTAAGGGATTGGAAAAATAGTTTGGATCAATCGTTTTTTGCGCTTGTAATTGAAAAACTGAAATAACTAGTAGAATACGTAATAGGTTCATAATATGCTTAAATCTGTCTACTATAAAGGGAAGTGGTACACAAATATTGTGATAGTCTTTCAATAAAACAAAAATTAATGCAAAAGAGTTTGTTTATTAGGTAGGGTCGGTTAACTTTGTGGTAATAGTATTGAAATACCCAATGTATGAGTTCTATTATAGAACAAGTTGATTCTCTAGAAGATAAGATTAGTAAACTCTTGGTTAAGTTTTCACAACTTACCCAAGATAAAGCCTCTTTAGAGCAAGAGATCAAACTATTAAAAGAACAGCAAAGCAGATTTTCTTCTGAAATTTCAGAATTAACAACAACATGCAGTACTTTAAAATTGGCAAATTCGATGCTAGGCAGCGACCAATATAAACGAGATACAAAACTCAAAATAAATGCTCTTGTTCGGGAAATTGATCAGTGTATTACACACCTTTCTCAATAGCAATAAGATATGTCAAACCAATTAAAAATTAAACTTTCTATAGCAGACCGGGTGTACCCATTAACAATACATCCAGACCAAGAAGAGGGCCTTAGAAAAGCCGCTAAAAAAATAGAGGGAATGATTAAAAAGTTTGAAAGCAGCTACGCAGTTAGAGACAAGCAAGATGTTCTTGCCATGTCTGCATTGCATTTTGCAACTCAAGTAGAGCAAAAAAATATTGAAACGGTAGAAGGTGGACAAACAATAGTGCACAAGATTAAAGCACTAAATGATTTATTACAAGACCAACTAACGTAACGTTCTTTTAAATACAAATAGGTTACTGCCTACATTAATATACATTTTGGTAAACTCAACAGAAATTCTTTTGAGAAGGATGAGTTAAAGTTGTAAAAGCGCGCCGTCTTTGTGCGGATTCTTGATCAGCTTGTTAGTCCTAAACTTTTTTTAAAGGAGTTTACGCAAATCAAATATTGATGTAGGTTTTTTTATGCTCAATTTTTTGAGCACACTTTACAAATAGTAAGCCCTAGAATTTTAGGGTATAACATTTAACAAATACAATCATGGACAATATAGTCATCATTATAATAACAGCAGTAGCAGCATTAGCAGTAGGGTTTATAATAGCCAAAATGTTAGAGAAAAACAATGCGGCTACCGCGATAGCTTCTGCAAAAAAAGAAGCAGTAAGTATTATTAAAAATGCTGAGAAAGATGGAGAGTCTTTAAAGAAAGACAAGATGCTACAAGCCAAAGAGCGCTTTATTGAGTTAAAGTCTGAGCATGAAAAAGTGATCAACTCTCGAGAAAGAAAAATGGTAGAGGCAGAGAAGCGAACCAGAGATAAAGAATCTCAGGTTTCTAGTGAGTTGGCAAAAAGTAAAAAAGCTAACGATGAGCTAGAAAACAAAAAGCAATCATACACTGAGCGTCTAGTCTTTATTGAAAAAAAGCAACTCGATTTAGATAAGATGCATAAAAACCAAGTAGAACAATTGGAGGTTATCTCTAGTCTATCTGCAGATGATGCAAAAAATCAATTAATGGAAACCCTCAAGGATGAAGCCAAAACAGCTGCTATGGGGTATATACAAAACTCTGTTGAGGAGGCTAAGATGACCGCACAGCAAGAGGCTAAAAAAATCATCATAAGCACCATACAGCGTATTGGTACTGAGGAGGCTGTTGAGAACTGTGTCTCTGTGTTTAATCTAGAGAGTGATGATGTAAAAGGGCGTATTATTGGTCGTGAGGGAAGAAATATTAGAGCCATTGAGGCGGCCACTGGAGTAGAAATTATAGTTGATGACACCCCTGAGGCAATTATCCTTTCTTGTTTTGATAGTGTAAGAAGAGAGGTAGCAAGACTATCATTGCATAAACTAGTAACAGATGGTAGAATACACCCAGCTAGGATAGAAGAAATTGTAAAGAAGACTTCTAGACAAATTGAAGAAGAAATCATAGAGGTTGGTAAGCGTACAGTTATTGATTTAGGAATACACGGGTTACAACCAGAACTTATAAAAGCAGTTGGGCGCATGAAATACCGCTCTTCATACGGTCAAAACTTATTACAACACTCAAGAGAGGTTGCTAAGCTTTGTGGGGTTATGGCTAGTGAGCTTGGTTTAAACCCAAAACTAGCTAAAAGAGCAGGACTGTTGCATGATATTGGTAAAGTGCCAGAGACAGAAACAGAACTACCTCATGCAATTCTAGGTATGCAATGGGCAGAAAAGTATGGAGAGAAACCAGAAGTGTGTAATGCAATTGGTGCCCATCACGATGAAATTGAAATGACAAGTCTACTCTCACCAATAGTTCAGGTTTGTGATGCTATTAGTGGTGCAAGACCTGGTGCAAGACGCCAAGTACTTGATAGTTATATTCAGCGTTTAAAAGATCTTGAGGATATTGCCTTTGGTTTTGGTGGTGTGAATAAAGCCTACGCTATTCAAGCAGGAAGAGAGTTAAGAGTTATGGTAGAAAGCGAAAAGGTCTCTGATGATAAAGCTGCGCAATTATCTTTTGAAATTTCTCAAAAAATCCAGACAGACATGACCTATCCAGGTCAAGTAAAAGTTACGGTAATTAGAGAGACTAGAGCAGTAAATATTGCCAAGTAACCCCTTGTTATAAAGTAAAAAAAGCTTTGGAAATAGAAATGTTCCCAAAGCTTTTTTTATATAAAAGTATAGGATGTATCTTTATTAATATTATGACTTTATTCTATCAAGGTCACTTCCTGTAGGACTTTCAAAAATTTCCAAACCAAAATAAGGAACGGAAGCTATTAGGTGATCAAAGATATCTGCTTGAATCCGCTCGTAATTCTCCCATTGTTTGTCATAAGTAAAACAAAAGATTTCCATTGGTATTCCCTTATCTGTTGGTGGCTGGTGCCTCACCATTAAAAACAGTTCAGAGTTTATCTTTTTGTTTTCCAACAAATAAGACTCTGCATAATTTCTAAACACCCCTAAATTTGTTTGGTTTAATCCATTAACAGATAGTGTCTTGTCTATTTTGGCGCTGGTATTGTGTTTTAGGTTTTCCTTTTCTCTAAATGCCACATAGGGAGCAATTAGTTCTATTTTATATAAATCTTCTAACATTTCTGGGCTAAGAAAACGCACCTTAGTTTGTTTTAAGTAGATGGATCTTTTTATTCTACGCCCTTTACTCTCCTGCATTCCTCTCCAATTCTGGAAACTATCTGCAATTAAACTATAGGTTGGAATGGTCGTAAATGTATTGTCAAAATTTTGTACAATTACAGTAGCGAGATTTATTTCTGTTACATAACCATCAGCTCCAAACTTGCTAAAAGTTATCCAGTCTCCAATACGTACAATGTCATTTACAGAAACCTGTATACTGGCAACAAAGCCTAAAATAGTATCCTTGAAAATAAGTAATATCATTGCAGAAGTTGCCCCTAAAGTTGCCACACTCTTAAAGTTAAAACTAGTCAAAACATTTACAATAAAAAAGATTCCAATCCCCCAAGCAAAAATCATTAAGATCTGCACATAACTTTGCAGGGGCTTGTCATAATAACGCTCTTTTGTACCAAAGTAATTTCGTGTAGTACGTAAAAAACTCCTAAACACAAGTATAGAAAGAATAACAAAGTAGGCAGAAAGTACTTTTTCAATCCAAACAAAAGTATCTGGAAATGCATTAAAAATTATGGGTAGTAGTTGCCAAACAATGATAAATGGAACAAAATGTGCTACAAACCTTGGGAAATTACTTTCCATTAAAAAATCATAAAAGCCTCTCTGTGTTGGTTCGTTAAAGATTTTAAAAATTTGAATAACAATAGTACGAACCACAATATCTATTAAAAAAACAATGACACCAATAATTAATACATTTAAAACAATACCAACAACAGCAGCAATGATAGCATCCATTCCAAAGGTTGTAAAATGCTCTTTAAAAAAATTGGCGTAGGTGTAAATAAAGTCTGTGTTCATTATAGATAGTTGCGTTCAACATAAAAAGGTCCAAAAGGAACCACAGAGCAAAGTACGGCAATAAAAAGCTTTTTAACACTCCAATGTAGTAATTGTGATACGTATACAGCAAAAGCGATATATAACAAGAATAAAACTCCATGAGCCATTCCAACAATTTGAACTAGTTGGGGCATATCCCAAATATACTTTAAGGGCATTGCAATACAAAGCAGTACTATAAATGATATAGCTTCGAGGGAACTTATAATTTTAAATACTTTGATGCCTTTTTTCAAACCAACTATTTTCTACAAATATAGTTGCCAAATATCTACCTAGTAGCTGTTTTAAGAAAATTTTCACCCTTTATTTTATAACAAAATAGTACCTTCCCTTTTTTAATACTTTAAATTATACATCATGAAATCAACTGCAATTTTTACGACTTTATTTCTTTGTGTAGCCATGCTATCCTGTGATAAAAAAAACGACACAGGCAATACAGACAAGGGCTTCACGCTCGACTATGAGAAATTCACTTTAGATAATGGACTTGAGGTTATTTTACATGTAGATAAGAGTGATCCAATTGTTGCAGTTGCTACTGTGATGCATGTAGGGTCTAATAGAGAAAAGCCTGGAAAAACTGGATTTGCTCATTTCTTTGAACACATGTCTTTTAATGATAGTGAAAATGTTCCTGTAGGAGCAAACCGTAAAATGATT
>Ga0209712_10000983_pt1 | contig 24521 bp, 18 predicted proteins | sample ArcOceMetagenome_FD_187443 | JGI IMG/M metagenome (GOLD analysis project Ga0209712, IMG submission 187443) | Marine eukaryotic phytoplankton communities from Arctic Ocean - Arctic Ocean - Greenland ARC118M Metagenome (SPAdes) (version 2) | ecosystem: Environmental > Aquatic > Marine > Oceanic...
TGATGGTGCCGACTACCGGAGTCGAACTGGTGACCTACTGATTACAAGTCAGTTGCTCTACCAACTGAGCTAAGTCGGCTACATCAAGTGGATGCGGATATTAGAGTAATGATTGGGGTCGTGCAAGGGGGAATTTGCAAAAAATTACTTTTTTTATGCCGTTTGTTTGAATTAACGACTGAATGCGTAGTTTTCATGCTTTACGTACATAAATTCACCGGCAGTTTTATTACAAAAAATCATATCAGACGAAAAAGTCCTCTCAAAACCAGATTAGGAAAAGATAATATTTTTTTATTTTCTTTTGAAATGAGTGAATTTTGACCACCACCTGTCACTAAAACAAAATAATCTTCATATTTATTATTTAAATACTGCTGTGCCATCGTGACAAATCCCGCTTGTGATGCAAGACAACCATAACTAACACAGTTTTCAGTGGTATTACCTATATCCAAAATTGCAGGCATATTATTGTCCGCAAAAACCTGTTGCGTGTTAGTGAGTAAACTTTCGCGCATAATCGAAAAACCTGGGGCAATCCATCCGCCTAGATGTTTGTTGTTAACGACAATGTCACAAGTATTAGCGGTGCCTAAATCTATCACAGCCACAGGCAATCTGGTGATTTCACGAGCAGCCAAAATGGCTAACCATCTATCCACCCCTAAAGTTTGAAATTTTTCATAAGCGCATTGAATGCCTAAAGTTTCCGCTTCGGTGTGTATGATCTTGCAGGGCTTATTAAAACGTTCACACAAATGCTCTAGCTTTGCCAATAAAGACAAATGTCCCACAGATGACACAAGGACCTCACTCACTGAACTAATATAGAAAAATAAATCGGCAATATCTTTGCAGTACTTAATATCTGATAAGTCCGAAATGTCATTCACCATGACATATTTAATTTGTGTATTACCAACATCAACTAAAAGAGCCTTAAACGGGTCTGACACTGACTTCACCTCCATGATAAGCTTTTATGCCTTGCTTTGTTTCTAGCAAAATAGCCCCATTTTCATCGATTCCTCGGTTAATCCCAGTTATAGATTGTTTGCCAATAATGAGCTTGACGGCTTGGTTTGCATAAACGTCTAACGCTCGCCATTTACTAATAAATGGCTCAAGTCCATCACTTTCAAACAACGTGAGGCTTTTGGTCAGTTCGCTTATCAAAGTGCCTGCCAACAAGTTTCGGTTAATCAGCGGCTCGGTTAAGTGTGCAAGGTCAATCCATGGTTGGCCAATTTCTTCTACATTAGTTGGCAGCGCCACATTAATTCCTACACCGATAATGGTTTGACAGCCACTACCCATCTGCCCTTCAACCTCTATCAACACACCCGCCAACTTTTTACCTTGGGCATAAATATCATTTGGCCATTTTAATTCTATGCCTTGCACACCACACCGATTTAGCGCATCAACAATAGTCACTCCTATGGCCAAACTGAGACCGCCCAAAACAGAATATCCGCCAGCAAAAGACCAGTTCATTGACAAATATAAGCTCGCTGCATAAGGCGAAACCCATTTGCGACCATAACGCCCTCTACCTGCTGTTTGTGCTTCAGCCAAACAAGTGTGACCGTTTTCGACATCAATAGACTTATCTTTTAAGTATTGATTAGTTGAACCGATGACATTCAAAACTTCCACATCAGCAGTGTGAGTAGAGGCAAGTTGTTCTCTTATTTTATGGGTATTCAATAACGTTAGCGGTTGAGCTAAGCAATAACCTTTACCTGTAACACTAAAGATATCGAGACCTAAGGAGCTGAGCACTTTGATGTGATTAGAAATTGCAGCGCGGCTAATACCTAATATTTTTCCTAACGCCTCACCTGAATGAAATTCACTATCAGCTAAAATCGAGAGCAAGTTACCGCGAACTAATTCTGATGATTTACTCATAATATAACGGGGCCATTTTTACCTATTAATCTGACTTCATTCTCCAGCACAATAGAAAACTCACTGAATACAGCGCTTTTGATAGTACGAGCAAGCTCTAAAAGTTGCTCACCCGTGCCTGTACCATCATTGGTCAACACCAACGCTTGATTTTCATGGCAAGCAATCCCCCCCACTTTCCTTCCTTTAAACCCTAAGGTCTCAATCAACCAAGCAGCAGGTATTTTTACCTCCTGGCTATCAATTGGATAAAAAGGCAGTGATGACCATTTTTTTTGTAAATCGAAAATCTGCTCTTTTTTGACAATAGGATTTTTGAAAAAGCTCCCTGCATTTCCGATTAAAGCTGGATCAGGTAATTTTTTCTGACGTGTCTCTATGACTTTGTTGAATATATCTTTGGGCGTAGGATCAACGAGCTGTTTCAATTCACCATAATTATCTACAGCTTGCCAGGATTTAGGAACAATAAATTCAACTGAGGTGATAACGACATTCAAGCCACTTGGTTTTTTGAATGCACTATCACGATAACCAAATTCACAGTCTTGCTGAGTCATCGATTTGAACTGATTGTCACCTAAATCAAAGTACTCAACTTTGTGAATAAAACGTTCAACTTCGACGCCGTAAGCACCAATATTCTGGATCGGAGCTGCACCAACTGAACCTGGGATCAGCGCTAAGTTTTCTAGTCCGCAAATGTCGTGTTGTAAGCACCACACAACAAATTGATGCCAATTTTCAGAAGCGCCTACTTTAAGCATGTAATGAGTATCTGTTTGCTTAAGGTCTATCCCCATAAAGGCTGGCTTGATGATAGTTCCTTGGTAGTCTTCCAAAAACACCGTATTACTACCCTCACCAAGAATATAAAAGACGGCATTGTTTAAATGACTTAATTTATCTTTTAGGTTGGCTACAACGTCAATAGACATGATTGCATGAGCCGATAAAGGGAAGCCGAAGGAATGTAGGGACGCTATAGAATACACAAAAGAAACCAAGTAAAATTTGAACACTAGTGTAATCAAGATAGAAGCTATTACCAGAAAATACCTCGCCCCAAGCTTAAAACTTAATATTTAATCACTTTTTTTACTAGATTTTGCCTCTAGTAGGTTGTGGACTTTTATTCTTTATATTTTTTACATTTTCGAAAACAACGCCTAGTAAAGGCGCCCCTGCATCCTGAAAGCGCTGAATGGCCTCCAATAAATCAGCGCTTTCGGTCACTTCGAGATCGCATAATAAAACAACCGCATCCACTAATTTTGAGATAACTAACGTGTCGTTATGTATATTGACTGGCGGCGTTTCTATTATAACCCTATCAAATAACACACCTAGCTTTTTTATAAATTCACCTAAGCGAGGCTTAGTTAAATATACCAACGGATCATTTGGTATGCCGCCGCTTGGCATTACGGATATTTGGCTATCTTTTTCTCGGAAGCTAGATTCACTGAATGTGCTTCTGCGACTGATGAAATTAGTTAACCCTGGAGTACGTTGTTCCAACCCGTATTCTTTGCCTATTTGTGGATTACGCAGGTCGGCATCAACAAGAATCGATTTATCTAACCCCCCAAACGACTCAGCTAATTTAATAGTCAATTTTGAACGTCTTTTGCCTTGCTGAACACTAGCTATTAGTAATGTTCGAATAGGAACGTCATCTGAACGCACCATAATTTCTGAACGTAATAATCTAACGGAATCAGAATATAAAGCTTCAGCCCTAGTTGGAGCTTTGATTTTGACAACAGAATTTTTGTATTTTGCACTTCTAACTTTTGCTGGTTTAGGTAATTCACCCAGAACGACGACTCTTTGCTTTTGCAATAACTTCTTTAATCTTGTTTTTTTATCTGCGACCAAATGAACGACTAACCAAAATAGGACACTGATGAATCCACAAAGTACCGCTAACACTGAGATTAATATCTTCACTTTAGGTTTAGAAGGGACCCTAGGATCATTGGCAAAATCAACCACAACAAAATCTTCTGTATCACCTAAATCTTTGAGGATTTCTGTTTCTTGCAATCGAGCCAAAAAAAGTTCATAAAGCTTTTGAGTTGATTCTACCTCCCTCCGTAAACGTTCTAGTTGCAACTCATGCTTACCTAACTCACTGTATTCGGTTTTAATTGCAGCTATTTGGCCAACCAGAGAATCTCTTCGTACTTTTAAGCTATTGTACTGTTGTTCCAGATTGGAAATTAAGTTATCCAACAATATAACTAACTCTTCGTTCAACCCTTGCAGGGCCGTATTGGCTGTAATATATCGATGGTGCTTAGTTTTATAGCGTTTAGATAACTTATCAATCATTTGCTGTTGAGTAATAATCTTTCCGCGCAAATTAATGACTAAGGCGTTTTGCAGAAAATAGGCATTTTGCATTAAACTTGCGTAATTATTATCAAAGCTCTTTACCTGCTGATATACATTTTCAATGCCAGCAAGAGCTTTTTCATTTAGCAATTTTTCTGTCAATAAGGCAGACATTTCAGTTCTAGCCAACTCTGCTTGGCTGGATATATCCACTAAACGATTTTCCCGCATAAACACCTGTAAAGATATGTCTGCGTCATCTAATTTTTTTTCTAACAAAATCAATTGGTTGTTTAACCATGCAGATGTCTCATCTGCTTTTTTTTTGCCTTTCTCGGCATAAAAGATAAAAAATGCGGGGCCAATGTAATTGACTATTTTTGATGCTTGTTGGGGTGATGAAGAAATAAAACTGACCTTTAACAATTCAGTATCTGCCACGGGCAATAAGCTTAAATGCTTTATAAAAAAACGAACTGAATGCTGAAGTTGTTCAAGGTTAGTGCCGGAACGAACAGCGGGTTGAAATTCTCTACTTTTATCCAATTCAAGACCTAAAACTACTCTTTCTGCAAATTGCTTTGAACGCATAAACTCAATGTATGTATTCATTTCACTGTCATCAGAACCTGCAAAACGGGCCATACTGGATGGCAAACTTAATCCTTTTTTCTCACTACCAAGCAGCAAAGTGGAACTTGCAGTGTAATACTTAGTTAGTTTAATAATATAGGAACTACCAATCACCAGTAAAATAAGTGTGGTGATAATTATTCTGCCTTTTTTTTGCCAAAGAAAAACCAAAAGGTCACTTAAATCAAAAGCAGATCCTGGCATTTCATTAGTCAGCTTATGAGTATTCATATTAAAAGAGACTTTCTTCAATATCTAATATATCTCCAGGGAAAATTTTGGACTCTTTAGTTACCTTTATCCGTGCTTTCTCGGCGCCTCGAATGACATACCAGTTTTTCTTTGAAGCGCGATCTTTAAGCCCACCGGCTATGGCTATGGCTTGATCTACAGTTAAGTCATATTCAAACTTATATGCGCCAGATTTGCTGACAGCTCCATGAATAAAAAAGGGACGATAAGACTCAATCATCACAGACACGCTAGGATTGACCAAATAGCCATCAAAGTAAGCTATTTCTAATTCTTCGCTCAGCTCTTTACTTGTCTTGCCGACTACTACTACATCTCCAATAAGCGGAATTTTAAGAATACCTGACTGGCTGACACTGGCTTTAACGAATAAATCGGGCTCGTTATAGACTTTAATATCGATGACATCACCTGGACCAATATCAAATTCATTGCTAGTCGCCCCCCCACCTGGGGACCAAACAAATACGAGCAACAATACAACAAATTTTAAAAATTGACTTCCCATGTCAGCCTCGCTTCACTTTGTTGGTAATCAATTGAATCATCATCAAAAGACTGATCGTCTACGTCCAATTTAAACAGTACTTTACTGTGTTCCTTTAAAATTAAGGCAATATTTACACCTGCTCGGACTTCATTTAATTTACTGACACCGTCCACTTCCTCAAACTCAGTATTGCCGGCATTTAAACTCACGCCAAAGTGCCACTGTTCAGTGGCTTTGTAAGTAACATCTAATGCGAGATTTTGCTGCACGCTAGAGCTAGTTAATTCACTCTTTGAAATACCAGTATTCCTAGCCGATTGGACTTTTACTGACCAATTTTCTGTGGGCTCTGTACTAAAGTCAAAAATCCACGAAAGACCTGAACTTGAATTTTGAGAATCAGAATCTCGACTATACATCCCGATAAGAGCCTCTAATTTAGTCTTGCCACTGGGTTGCCAAGCCATACCCAACAAAGCTTGGTACACACGGCTATCTTGTCTATTATCAGAGATAAAATCTTCTTCTGTGGCTGCTAACCTAAAAAGTAAACTAGAAGCACTGGATTGTTTAAACGCAACATCAAATTCTAAACCCTGTTCCGCGATATCAAAAAAAGATGAGTAGTCATTATTGGGTTCATAGCTGGATTTACTTGAAAAAGCCGAGATAGAAATGTAGCGGCTGGTAGTATCATTACCATATACAATCGAGGCGGTTCCTCTATTCTGTTTTAACTGATCTGCTATCAATACATTGTTTCGTAACTGAGATATGCCTTCACCAAAACGTTGGGTTTGATCTACATGTTGAATTTGAGCATCAACATGCCAAGCTTGGCTAATAAAAAAACGAGAAAAAAGTGTAATATTGAAAGAATTGAATTGTTGCTTTTCATCTAACAATAATGTGTCGTCAGTTAATTTAAAACGCTCTAAGTTCGCTGAATAATCCAGTAAAAACTGTGCGCCCTCATAAGTTGCAACAAGTTGACCTTTAGGCACTATCACTGTCCCAAAGGCGCCTAACGCTTTTTCAATAGTTGGATTGATATCGTCAACCAGTATTGTAGAAATAGACAACCCTAAAGGTGATGCGTCTTTATTTACAACTCTTACAGCAGAAAAAGCAGGTTTTAAGCATAATAACAATATGACGAAAAAAAACAGGATCGTAACTCTAATATTCATGATTTAATGTCCACCACTGAAAACCACCTATATTGTGACTCTGAACCAATAGCCTTGCCAAGCAATCAGTTGTTCTGTTTCTAATATGAATAAGTTATCGACTAGCAGCTGTATATCTGTATAACTTTATAAATAAATGGTTTGGTATAGATTCAAATCGATACTTGTGGAAGACTTGGAGAATAGTCAAGAGGAGCTTTACGCAACAAACTTTTGGCTCCATCAACATCATGTGCGAGTAATAACCTATTCAATTCATCAAACAATAATATGACATCCTCAAACGGTAATTTCGACTCATCGGCTCCCAGAATCCTTGGATGTGCGGTGGTAGTATCTGCATCATCAATTAGTAACTCTTCATAAAGCTTTTCGCCAGGACGTAAGCCAGAAAACTTCAGCTCAATATCGCCTTGAGGGTTATCTGGGGTTCTCAAACTGTGCCCCATCAGGTGTGTCATCTTGCGAGCTAAATCGACTATTTTGACAGAATCCCCCATGTCCAATACAAACACTTCACCTTTACTTCCCATAGCACCAGCTTGGATAACTAATTCTGCAGCTTCTGGAATAGTCATAAAAAACCGAGTGATCTCAGGGTGCGTCACAGTGACCGGGCCACCCGCTTTTATCTGTTTGGTAAATAACGGAACCACAGAGCCTGACGAGCCCAATACATTGCCAAATCGCACGATTGAAAATTTTGTAACCGTCTCAAGTTCAGCAATCCCTTGAATATACAGCTCAGCAAAACGTTTTGTCGCCCCCATAATATTGGTAGGTCTAACAGCTTTATCTGTAGAAATTAAGACAAACTTCTCTACGTCATATTCAGCAGCTACTAATGCAACATTAGACGTACCAAACACGTTATTACGGATACCCACCAAGGGATTCGATTCCACCATAGGTACATGTTTGTATGCTGCAGAATGATAAATAGTTTGAATTTCGTGCTTATGCATTACAGTTCTCAATACTTCAGTATCTTGGACGCTGGACAGAATTGATACTATTGGAATATCAAAATAATACTGCTTCAGTTCGTGCTCAATTTGGTACAAATTAAACTCTGATAATTCAAAAAGCACTAATTTAGAAGGATCAGACTTAACTATTTGCCGACATAGTTCACTGCCAATCGATCCACCAGCCCCTGTCACCAATACACTTTTACCGCGTATATTGATATCCAACAATTCACTAATAGGCGGAACAGGCTCCCTACCTAATAACTCTTCAATGTGAACTTCACGAAGTTCATCAATTTTGCTTCTACCCATTAATAAATCCTGAATATTCGGAATACTCAGGATCTCAATACCGTAAGGCTCTAGTTCAACTATTAATTCTTTGCGGCGGTCAGTTGAAGCATTGTGCACGGCTATTAACATTTTACTAATACCATACCGCTTTATGTAGTAAGGAATATCTTTACGGGTCCCTACTTTCAAACCTAATATTTGTTTTTTGTGATACTGTTTTTTGTCATCAATAAACGCAATAGGTTGTAAACTATTTCCTACATTCAAGGTTTTAGCTAAAGATCGCCCTGCTTCAGCAGCGCCAAATATTAAACATTTCTCACGCATTTTATAATTTTGAAACTGCGCAGAAGCTTGTATCAAAAAACGGGGGGCAATAACCAAACTTGATGCGATCGCCCAATAAATAATGGGCACTGAAACTGGTATCATGACTTCAAATAAGACTTTTGGCACGAATAGGAACAAGGCTGACACACCTAATACCATTAGGGATATTAGGTGTGCTTTTAGCCCTATATAACGGATCATCTGTTTATAATGACCAAACAATGACAATAACGTTAGTGTCAAAGCTACATTCATTACTATCGTTGCGGCATCGATATAGGAAAAATTCCAACTAACAATACCAAGCCTTATCCAAAACGAAAAAACATAGGCTACCAACAATGCGACACAATCCCAGATTATTGCAATCGCTACTTTTTTCCTAGAGCTCAGTTCAAACAAGAGGTTGAACTGCATTATTGGTTATCCCTTTTTGACGCCCTTTGCATAACCTGTGAAAGTGTAATCGAGCACTTATCTATTTCGGCTTGTTTTAGTGTTGGGTGAACTAAAAACATTAATGAGGTAGAACCCAGTTCAACAGCGTTAAATAGGGTCTTTTTAGGACGATAATTGGTATTGTCAAATGCTTTTTCTTTATATACTTCTGAACATGAACCCGAGAAACAAGGCACATCTAATTTAATCATTTCGGCGATGATTCTATCTCTATCCCAACCGGTTTTTAATTTATCTGGCTCAACGAAAACATAACATTTATAAAACGCATGTTCGATATGCTCTGGTACTTTGGGTACACGCAGCGCAGAGAATTCTCTAGCTGTAGCAAATATTTGTTGTGAGTATTTTCTACGTAACTCAGTCCAGCTTGGCATTTTTTCAAGTTGTTTAAGACCCACCACAGACTGTATTTCTAGCATGCGCCAATTGGTACCAAAAGATTCATGTAACCATCTAAAACCAGGGGGATGCTCTTTTTCGTAAATAGCGGACCAAGATTTACCATGATCTTTAAAAGACCATACTTTTTCCCATAGTGCCTTGTTATTGGTTGTGACCATGCCACCTTCGCCAGCGGTCGTCATAATTTTATCCTGACAAAACGACCATGCAGCAATATCGCCTAAACCACCTACTGGCTTGCCTTTGTATTTAGCCCCATGTGCTTGTGCGCAGTCTTCGACAATCCTTAAATCGTGCACTTTAGCCAACGCCACAATACTATCCATTTCACAAGGCCAGCCAGCAAGGTGCACACATAAAATAGCGGAGGTCTTATCTCCGATATGTGGTTTGATTGTCTCGGTAGTAATATTTTGAGTATCACGGTCAATGTCTGCAAAAACAGGCTTTAAGCCTGCTAATACAATAGAGGATATTGAAGCAATAAAAGTGCGAGACGTTACAATGACTTCGCTACCGTTGGGTAAGCCTAACGCTTGCCACGCTAAATCTAATGCAACTGTGCCGTTTGCCACTGCAATGGCGTATTCAGTCTCAAAATAAGCAGCAAACTGTTTCTCAAACTCCCGGCCCTTTTGACCCGTCCAATAGTTCACTTTATTAGAATCTAGTACTTTTAACACAGCTTGTTTTTCATCGGCGTCAAAATCAGGCCAAGGTGAAAATGGGCCGTTTAACATTGCAATAGCCCTCTAACAATGATCTTATGAGTCATGTTTTTTTATCACCTTGGCAGGCGTACCGACAGCAGTTACATTGGCGGGTATATTTTCTAAAACCGTAGAGCCCGCCCCAATAGTACTTTTATCACCAATTGATAGACACTGAATAATGTTACTGCCAATACCAATAAATACCTCAACGCCCAATTTAACTGCTCCAGCGAGACTAACACCTGGTGCAAGATGACTAAATTCTCCAAGACTACAGTCATGATCAACTGTCGCACCTGTGTTAATAATACACCCATCCCCAATTTCACTTAAAATATTGATTACGCAGCCCGCCAAAATCAAAGCACCTTGGCCAATAACAACATCTTGAGCAACACAAGCATTTGGATGTATTAAAGTGGCTACTTTATGGCCATTAGCAAGCAAGGTTTGTTGCCATTTATGCCTTGTGGTGTTGCTGCCAATAGCTATAAAATACCACGTATTTTCGTCATCAAAGTTGGCATAGTCCTCATGGTGTCCAACAATATCCCAGTTTGCAGCATGAAGTAGTTCAGGATAATTACCATCCAAAAACTGGATATTAGCAAATTGCTTAGTCACACGAGCACAATCAGCTACCACTTTACCGTGTCCACCTGCTCCAATAATAATTAAAGTTTTAGTATTACTCACTACCTTTAAATTTCTCCATGGTGACATGCCCATCTTGGGAAATGTTATCGCGCTTAAATACCTGCTTAACCGTCATGAACAATATTTTTATGTCTAACCAAAAGCTACGGTTATCCACATACCAAGTATCTAATGCAAACTTATCTTCCCAACTGATGGCATTGCGACCATTAACCTGAGCCCAACCTGTCATACCGGGTCTGACTAAATGACGGCGTGCTTGTTCATGCGTGTATTTATCCAAATATTCGATTAATAAAGGTCGTGGACCTACTAAGCTCATTTCGCCTTTAAGCACATTCCACAGTTCAGACAACTCATCTAAACTCGTCGCCCTTAGCATTTTACCAAAAGCGGGTAAACGTTGTGCGTCAGGTAAAAGCACACCGTCAGTACCTTTCGCATCGGTCATACTGCGAAATTTTACCATTTTGAAAATGTTACCTTGCATACCCGGGCGAGTTTGCACAAAAAATACGGGGAGACCCATTTTGATAGCAATAATTACATATAACACCAACAATACGGGGAGTAATGTAAGCAGCGCCGCTAGCGCAACAAAAAAATCAAATAAACGCTTCATTTTTTGGCAACCTCAATTAAGAACTGAGCAAATTGATCAGAGAGGTCTTCGCGATTAAACCTGTCTTTGGCAAGTTGTTTACCTTTAAGTCCCATTTCAAGCAACGCTTCTTTATTGGAAGCCATATCCTGCAGATCATCGGCCAAAGTAACTGGATTATCAGGATTGACGGCTTTTCCACATCCATATTCTTTGATCATATCAGCTAACCAACCAGGATAATTGTTTAACACCGGTAACCCACAACTAATATAATCAAAAAATTTATTGGGAGACGTTCCGTAATAAAAGGCAGGCACATTTGCTAATGCCATTAACCCAATGTCAGCGGTATTCAATAGATCAACTAGTTGATGTTTTGGCATAGCATTAAGGAAGATACAATTGTCTAATTGCTGTTGCTTGGCGCGTTCGATCAGGCTGGCCTTAACCCCTCCTTCACCCACAAATAATATGACGACTTTATCATCACCGCGATTTTTTAACTCTTGTGCCGCATCTAATATATTGTCAAGCCCGTTAGCCAAGCCGTGTGCACCAGTGAAGCAAGCTAGAACTTGATCTTCTTTAAGATCAAAGGGCATTTTAAATGTTTTATTTTTATTTTTATTTTTATTTTTATTTTTAAACAGAGATATATCACAACCATTTGGGATTAAAGCAACAGGCAAGTTTTTGCGACTACGACCTTTGATACCTTCAACAATACCTGGGGATAATCCAATACAAGCGTCGGCTTGTGCATAGGATAATTTTTCTAATACAGACATGCCCCATAATATTACTGGGTTAGTAATCACTCCCATGGCTTTAGGCAATTCAGGCCATAAGTCACGTACTTCAAATACAAACTTCTTTTTTCTAAAGGTTTTGGCAAATATGCCGGGAATAGAGGCCGTAAGAGGAGTCGATGTGGCAAACAACAAATCATAATCACTCTTCAATGCAATCTTGACACTTTGATAGGCAAATTTAACAAATTGCCAGCTACGTGTCGCAAACCCATCAGTATTGGAATAACTTAAGTCAAACTCAATGACATGAATGCCTTCAACACTACCTTCCCGCCTACCATTGATAAAATTATTGGTTAGCCCTGTTGCACCTATATTGTAAGAGCCACAAACCATAGTCACCGAATGCCCCAAAGATAAAAGTTTTTTGGCCATTTCGTAAGAGCGAGTGCCTGTGGCACCGCTTGGAGTGGAAAAATGTTGATGAAAATACAGAATATGCATGTTTGGCTCTAGTTCCAGCTTATTATTGTTGTTATCTGAGTGCTGTTAGCCACCAAAACCTCCAAAACAGGAATAGGCGTTTTTTGTCCATAATATCTGGATTCGAAGCCTTGTGCCAAGGTAAAGCTTATTAGACTTTTGGATGAGGTTATCGACAATTGTAGATGTTCAGTTAATAACGAATGACCTTGCACTTTCCAACCTAAATCTGCCAGTCGCCATCTTAAACACGCTTGCTCAAATTGCCCAGATAGTGTGTCTTTGATGATTAGTTGATTACCTGTCAATTCTACCTCTCTAGCATGAACTGCATTTTTCCAATCAACGTACTCAACCATCATGCTCTGCTGTTTGACATCAAAAACACTAAACTTAGGCCATTGTCCGTATAAAAAACGCGATATTTTGGGCATAGGTTGTCTGTGATCGAACTGCACACTGTTATGTCCTACAATTCCAGAGAAATAACTCAGCCATTTTTGCTCAGTGTTGTAACTATAACTTCCGGCGTCGCGCAATATGTTCTCACCCATATGCCAAAAATCCAGATGCAAACAGTCTGCCTGTCCGGGTCTGAACTTAAAAATAGGCGCGCGTAACAAACACCATGCGTTCTCGCTACGTAAAATGCCATAACCACCATCTGGAAACTTTATGGTTGGTTCAAGTGACACTTCAGGCTTACCTTGCAGTGTAAAAAATCTCACAATTGAAGCAGAGCCTGTATCAGAAAATACCGAACGCTCATTGAACAGTTGATATGCCAACTCAACCGTTGGCCGGAAATCTCTATAAGGAACATTTGCGAAATTCAGGATATGTGCCCCATCATTTGCACCCAAATTAGGTACATCTCCAGTGTGTATATCCGTTATTGCACGCAACCAAAAAGCTGCTTGTCGAACCCTATCAACATAACTCTCTGTAAACGCTGGAAGTGCAAAAAACACTCTATACAGCTCAACCAAAATTAATGTATCCAACATGAGGCGATGATAAGTAGCCGAATATTGACTAAAGCTGCCATCTGGCATAATTAACTTATTAACGCGCTCAGTTAAATATCGACGGCCGTAGCGTTGCCACTTTTGAGCTTCAACAGAGTTTGCATCAGCTTGTAACAACCAACTTCCTCCAATGAACAGCGCTGCCGCCTCACTGGTACCATGATTATTATCCTGAGCTTTTGCATACCCCAATGTCGGAAATATACGCTGCAAATGTTCGGTAATAAAACGGACTAAATTTTTAGAAGGCTTTTTCTGTTCAAGTAACAGCGCACATGCCGCTAAGTGCAATATACGCAAGGATACCTCTTGAGCGCATTTCCAATTCGCGCCCTGATTCGCGGGGTTATGCAACGACCAGTCTTGTATCCACTGATTCAAATTATTCAGTGAATAGGGGTCTTGTTGTTTGATATAGTGTTGAACAAAAAATAGAGTCCAAGAGAATCTAGATGCTTCCCAAATACCTTTGATATCACCTACCCCAGAATCAAAATCGGTAATATCACTCCAATGTTTATTGTTTTTTTGCAGTGATTTTCCAGACAGAACTGAATGCAGCCAATTTGGTGGAGTTTTAACATCCATATCTAGCCAACCAAATAACTGCGGGGCATCGAGTAGTGTAGATCTCGTATATCTCTCAGAAAGACATTTTAAATTGTCTTCTGTTACAGGTTCAAAAAAAGGTCCAGCAATAGATGATTGGATCGAAAGCCTTTGTTTAAGCCAACCAAGCTTTAGCCTAAAAGTGTACCAAGCGACATGGGCAATGTTAAGCAGCCCAAGTCGTCTATAGGTATCAATTTTTAGCAGCAAAGACATTTCTTTATTGATTGTCGAGTTGCTGAGCTACGTCTAGGGTTACTTTAGCAACCTCATACAATTCGGCATAATCAATTGGGCAAGGCTGACCATTAACGATGGAGTCCAAAAAAGCTTTGGCGCAGGCTTTATGTCCCTTATCTTGCTGCCATAAATCAAGGCTTTTGAAATCTTTAAATCCATAACCTCTTAATTTTCTGAAGTTGTCTAGTTGCAGAATTTTTTCTCCCGCAAAAACTTCAACTCGCTCTTTTGGATACGACGCAGCGCCATTAGCAAAATAGTGAATACTGCCTAGTGAGCCGTCTGCAAAACCCAAGGTGATGATAGTGACATCATCTTGTTTTTTTCCATCAGCATTCTCTAAACATTGAGCATTTACGCTAGTGATGGTAGTTCCGACTAAAAATCGCATCAAGTCGATAAAGTGACAAGCTTCACCAATGATGCGACCGCCACCCACATTGATATTCTGAGTCCAATGATCACGTGGGATACTCCCTGCGTTCACTGTCATTATGATCGACTTAGCCAACACTGAACCTTGTAACAGCGACTTCATTTTAACGACTTGAGGTGAAAACCTTCGATTAAAACCCACCATAAGTCTAACGGGGGTTGATTCAAGTTGTTGCTGGTATGCTTTATCAACTTGTTCAAGTTGCTCGAGATCAATTGCTAACGGCTTTTCAACAAATACATTTTTACCGTTTGCTAATGCAGTACTGACAAATCCGGCATGGCTGTTATGGCGAGTAACAATAGCAATAGTGTTTATTTGTGGGTTTGCCAGCATTGCATGAGTATCGGTGGTTGCCTCAGAAAAATCATTTTTCTCGCCATGTACCACGCCACTGGTGCCACCAGAAGTGGCAATAGTATGTAACTGAGCGTTCGCTTCCTTAAACGCAGGAATTAACATTCTAGATGCGTAGTTTCCAGCACCAACAAAACCAACAACGGGCTTATTAGCCTGAAACTCTTGAACATATGACAAAGAAACCGACAAAACTAATTTTTCTTCACTTCCGATGTTTTCGTGTTTAAGTAAAATCCCCAGAGATTTAGGATCATTTGTGAGTGTTTCGTATGCATCGATGGCTTCTGAAAATACATACCTATGGGTGATAAGCTTAGATACATCGAGCTGCCCCAACGACATCAAATCCAGTACGGCTTCAAAATTTCGTTGCTCTGTCCATCTGACAAAGCCGAGGGGATAATCCTGCCCTTTCTCCTCATAATTCGGATCGTATCGACCTGGACCATAGGAACAAGACACTTGAAAACTTAGTTCTTTTTCATAAAATTCAGCACGATTTAATTCAAGCCCAGTCACGCCAACAAGAATGATTCGACCACGTTGTCTCGACATTTGTGCTGCTTGACTCACCGGATCACTTGATTGAGTTGAGGCAGTAATGATCACTGCATCCACACCACGACCGCGCGAAAAGAGCATACCTGTTTCAACGGGGTCTTCTCCCTTAGCTGGATTACAAGTTTGCGCACCAAATTGTTTAGCTAAGTCTAATTTTTGTTGGTCAAAATCTATGGCTAACACTCGACAACCATTGGCTCGCAATAATTGAACGGCCATTAAGCCAATTAATCCCACACCAGTGACCACAACAGACTCACCTAAGGTCGGTTTGGCTAAACGAATGCCTTGTAAAGCAATTGACGCCAAAACTGTAAAAGCGGCAGATTCATCATTCACATCATCAGGAATTTTAGCGCAGAGATTTTTTGGTACTCTAACAAGATCAGCATGAGGTCCGTTTGAAATCACTCTGTCGCCAACTTGAAACCCTTGAGTATCTATACCAGCTTCAAGCACTGCACCCACATTGCAGTAACCCAAGTGAATAGGTTCACTTAATTTACTTTTAACTGCGTCGTACGTAGTTAAAAGCCCATCGGTTTTGACTTTATCCAAGACCTGTTTGACTTTTTCAGGCTGTTGCTTGGCCTTTTTAAAATATGAAGCTTTGCTGAAATTCAACAGCATTCGTTCGGTTCCTGCAGAAATCAGACTGCAAGTTGATTCAATCAGCAAGTTCCCCGATTTACTCTGCGGCTTAGGTGCTTGTAATATCTCAGTTTTACCTGAGTCTAAATATTGGATTAGCTGTTTCATTTTTCATCTTCGTTTAGACTCAATTTAATTAAACCACTCTACTACAGGAAAGATTGTACGGCTTTAAACTTACCAGTATTACTTTTTGGAATTTGTTCAAGGTATTCAAAGTTAACCTCCATATCATTAGTTATCCATTTAACAAACTGGGCCTTCAATTCATTTTCAACATCTTCATTTGGGCCAACTCGAGAAACCAATTTAATAACGACTTCACCTAGTTTGTATTGGCAAATTTGCGCTTCTTTAATGGTATCTGTTCCTTTAAATAGATAGTCAAATCGAATGATACGTCTGCCATCATTTAACTGGACAAAGTCATCTATGCGTCCTTCAATACTTTCAATGACATCGGTATGTCTGCCGCAGGGACACTTAAAGTCATCAGCTTTCCATATAGCCACATCACCCGTATCGTAACGTAACATTGGCATAGCAAAATTAGTAAAAGAAGTACCAATTAACTTACCTTTTTTTCGTCCGTCGGATAAAAGTTCAGGATCAACACACTCAACTAAACCAAATTCGTGGTCAACATGATAGTGACCTAGTTCGCACCGACTAAGGTTACAATTACCTTCAGTCAGACCATATTGATCAGTGACGGTTGCTCCAGTCCATTGTTCGATAGCCGCTTTTTGGTAATCTAGTGTATTTTCAGCACCTGCGAAAATAACCGTGGGCCGCGCAGAGCTATTAAGTGGAAGCTTGTACTGAATAGCCAATCTAGCAACTTCAGCAATGATACTCGGATAACCTGAGTAGAAACTGGGTGATATGCTATTTAAAAAATCAACAATATCTTTGATATTTCCGTCGTTTACATGCTGCATATTAATCAGGTACTGATTAAAGGCTCGATTAAAACGCCAAAAGGGAGGTGATTTCTGTGTTGCTGGTACCACAAGCTTGCCAGTAAAGTTGACATGTAGATCACCAAAATCAACATTAAATCGTTTGCGGTGCCTAAACCAAATAGCCCATTGTTTAGCAATAGAAGCTTTATCTTTAAACAAAGTTAGTGCCTTACCAGTGGTACCACTTGTGTGCAATTCTATTCTATCTTTTTCTGGAATTACGGTTGAGACTAGGTGAGAAGCATGGAATCTAAGGGTTTCTTTACTCATAACGGGTAATTTACCCAATTCAACAAATATGTATTCTGCGTCAGGGTTGAGACCGACTTGAGCGAATATATTATGATAATAAGTCACATTGTCACGACAATATACAAGGGTACTCCTGAGCTCCTGCTGTACATCAAGTTTGATATCGTTTGCACTTAAGTACTGAGAATTTTGGTATAGCTCTAAGTAGCGATAAAAATCTTCATTAAACCTGCTGCGCTTTTCTTTTATGCCGTAGATTGTACAAACTAAATTCTGCAAAAAGACAGGTAGACGAGGATAGATAGATTCAATCATTTATTATTCATTCTATCGTTGATTCTGTTGAGCTGAGCATTTGTTCACAAAATTGTAGGTATTTATCTACTGATTGCAACTCCATTGTTGGATGCGCATTTTGACTTGCTTCCGCCAACTTCGCTACAAAATCTTCAGCATCCAAATAGCGGTAAGTGCAACTACCTACAGGTCTATCTACAACATCACTAGCCAACACCGGTACATTCATTACTAAGGCTTCTTGCACTGCTACAGAAGCACCATCCATAAAGGTTGGACGCAGATAAATATCAACTTGAAAAAGCAAATTGACAAAATTTACGACCCTATCTAAATAGATAACTCTATCTAAATAAGGCACTACGTCATCTGCATACTTACCATTCATATCCAGTAAGACAATTTTGTATTTTTTGTCCAGACGGTGAAGATTCTCTAGAACAAAAGTGACGCCGTAAACTTCATGCCCATCTTTAAAGTTTTTATCAAAAGCATACAAAAGAAGATATTTGTATTCAGTGCTTTTTTCAAAATATACTTCCTTGCCTGCTGTGTCATCAAAACCTTCTGCAAATATTGAAGGCATAATACAACAATTAATTTCTGGATTAGTATTCTGTAACTGCTCCAATAATTTGGTGTTTAAAACAATAACCCCATGTGAAAACCTAACTGACAATCTGTTATATATGTTATCCATATCGAGAAATTTACCGTGCACAGTAAAAATCACTCTTTTGGCAAAAAGTCGGGCTAAGATCACGCCTATACACCTTTTTACCAAATTGGAATAATGAATATGTGCTACATCGTAGTGTAAACGTCGCATATTCTTTCCCAATAAATCGGCTTGTATTCCTTTTGAAGCTAATGCAGCAATCAGGTTCTTAACACTTACGGTGACGCCCCCGATTGGTGGAGGAACCTTTCCAAACAATAAAACACGTTTTTTATTGTCCATAGGATTTATTCTTCCTAATGTCACTATAATAAGCAAAACTACCAAGAGAAAAGCCTAGAAAAAGATTATGCATTCTCAAATTCAACGCATTGTGTGCTGCCATCATATCCATAAATAAACAAACAAAACTAACCATAGTAATAGTTAAAATTTCTTTAGGCATCGTTTTTAACAACGTAAACCAATTAAATATATATGCACAACAGAAGATAATAAATCCTACAAACACAAATAATCCGGCCTCACCCCAAAACATCAAAAATACATTATGTACACCCTGTTCAACACCTAATGAAGAAATCCCCCCTTTCATATGATGTAATTGCCCTAAACCATTACCCAATAAAACATTGTCATTAATTTTTTCTAAACCAGTTTCCCACAACTCTGATCTTGAGCTGGTCGTATCTGCATTAATTTCCCCCTGAGTGGCAATAGCCAATACTTGATCAATACGCCGTTTTTGAACCCCCTCTAAGTTGCCATAAAGAATTGGAGCGGTATAAGCAGCGATAATAAAAGCTCCCAATATAACAAAGGAATATCGGAACTTAACTTTCGAGGAAGATGTCAAAAACGCCACAAAACTTACCATGGCAAAAAGTAACATGGCAGACTTAGAAAAGGTCAGAGTCGTATTCATTAACAACACACAGTAACATAGTATTTTTTGGTAACCTGGTAACTTTGTCGCGAGTAATAAACCTAAACCTATGACGGATAAAATCCCTCCCTCATTTGGGTTTGCAAAGAATCCAAATCCTCGAGCAATTTCGGCAGGAGGTACCTTATAGATAAGTAATAAAATGGGGCTAAATGGGATGGACGATGAAGATAATAACACCATTAAAAATAATGGTTTTATAAAAGTGCCCCCCCTCTCCACAAAATAGCAATAGGTAAATGTGGCAATACAAACCACAGTAATCACCGTTATAACATTGGCGATAATATATGTCATTTTTAACTCTGCACCGCTATGTATTAGGGCGATAAATCCGATGATCAAATAACCTAGAATTACACAAACATATATTTTTCCAGCAGTGCCTATGCCTTTTAGAAAATGAGGGTATAAATTCAAACTAAGTACACAGATACACAAAATGAGTATTGGTGTCATTAATTGCATCTTCCCAAGCAGCATATACAACATACCATTAAGGTTAAAGATAATAATGAATGCCATAACAAAAAAGGCAATTGATGAACTGAGTTTCATTTTTCGCTCAAGCATTGCCCTTTTATGGCCAAATCATATACCGTCACTGTTGCCTTGGCCACATGCTGTGGGTGAAATCGTAAAGCACTTTTTTGTGCACTTTCTGATAACCTTTGCCAATTTTCGCCTTGTAAACTGGTGGCAATTTCCTGCCATTTTTCGTCCGCAGTAGTTTCACTTATAAACCAACCATTTACTTTTTCTTCAATCATATAAGGAATACCAAACTCACTAGGAGCAATACAAGGTAAACCTAGAGCCATGGCCTCTGCGATAGCCATAGGCGCAGTCTCCTGTTTCGACATCATGATTAACGCTGTTGCACTACTCAACTCTTTATATAACTTCTCTCTAGATAAGTTACCAGTGAAGACTACCGCATCATTTAAGCCCAGATCGCTGGTTAACTTACGGCATTCTTGTAGATAATTTTCATTTGATGCAACACCACAAACTGTCAATTTCGCTGCAGGATAAAACGGCTTTAGTTTCGCAAAACTATTAATCACTCCTAAGGTGTTCTTGCGCTCACCTACAACACCTGCACACACCAGTTTATCTTGACGTTTTGTAGCACTCGAAGGATATGCAAACAATGCATAATCAATTGGATTGTCAATGTGGTGAATATCCCCTTTAAGATATTCTTTCAATAATTCGGTAGCGTAAGGGCTAATAGAAATCACTTGTTTGGCTATTTTACGCCCTTTGTTTTCCGAAATTTTAATGACTTTAGATGCGATAAAACACTTGAGAAAGTTTCCGCCAAACGCTGCGTCTTTTTCTGCAATACCATGAATGGTCACTACGTAAGGATAAGAACAGTGAATTGACCATCCAAACGAACCTTCAAAATGTACAACGTCTGGTCTAATATCATCAAGCAGTGAGAATATTTGTTTTCTTTGCTGATTAGCATAAACCAAAAAACCAGGCAATTTAGGTATTCCTCCCCAAATTATCTGCAATGATCCTCTTGTTTCCCGTTGGGCAAAGGATTTTCCTGGAGCAATGATGCTGACGTCATGACCGAGCTCAATTAGTGCCTCGGCCAAATATTGCGAAACAGCCGCTACTCCACCCGCAATTTGATTTGCCTCTACAGAAAAAGGGCTAACTAATACTATTTTCATTTTTACTCTTCATAAGCCTATGATTGACTCCCATTAAAATGACCTCCAGTGCCACCATAGTAGCGCCTACCATTAGCATAAGTTGTAATAAATCTGTGTTCAACATCATGATAAACAATACAATACAAGCACGTACTAAATTAATTAAGGCCTCCAAATCTGGGCGGCCTGACACATGGATCTGGCTATTGTATAAACCTAAAACAAATACTAGTGAGCTATATATAAATATGATGCTCCCTATTAACTCGACATTTGGGTATTTATTTCCAAACGCAAAAAGAAAACTAAAATACACCAAGACAACCAACGGTACCATGGCAATACAAAAGTGAACTAAAAGTTTACTGAAGGCTCCGTCTTTTGCTTCTCGAGATAAATAATGTCCAATAAAAAAAGGTTTAAGTGAATAAGACAACCATGAACTTAAACTAGCAATAGACATAGCTACCCCTAATGTGGCCATCTCAAGCTCAGTCTCTGGAGATTTGAGGCTTAAAATAGGAATTTGCACACTTCCAACAAACAATAATGCAGACACAAAAATCCATTTCGAATATGCAAAAATTTGCCAAACATTGTCTTTAAATGCTTTTAGGTGAGATTTAAAATCAAATAGGGCGGGTGTCAAAGGTAGCAAAATGAGATGAGGGTATAGGTACAAAGCCAGTAAATAATGTAGGGCAGTTAAATCAGCAAAGTAGGTACATATAACTGTAGCTAAACGCAGCAAAAACAAATTCACATTAGCACGAAAAAAAGTGCTGGTATCCCCGCTACTTTGATCTACCACTCGTAAAGCTAACCATACATTGTTAATTGATGCACAAATAAACCCTACAATAAGAGGAGAATAAAAGAACCAATATTCACTGATAACGCTATTGATCAGTACTAACAGAAAAATAGCAGTAGCCAGTATCAACTTAATGCTTGCGAAGGTAAGAGGAGTGTCTGATACCTGAAAGTCTGAATGGCGTTTTATCGCAGAAATATTCAAACCAAAATCAAGTAATAAGGAAGATACTGCGAAAACTGAAACGCCGTAAGCAAATTGGCCGTATTCATTCGCCTCAGCAAAATGTGCCAACGACAAGCTTAATACAATAAGAAATCCATTGCTTAAAGCAGTAGACGATAATATTTTCAGTAATTCACGAGTTGAAAAAAACAAGCCAAGTCTTAATAAAATTTTTTCTCTATATTAGAGGACTTAGCTTAGTTTCGGTAGGCATTTAACAAATTTAAAACAAACTCCATTCAAGAGCGGTTGCGAAAGGCGCACCTCCTTGCCGTAAATCCGAAAAAGAGAATGAAAAAAATAAGCATATTTGAGTTAGGGTCTAACGATACGCTAAAGGATGCTATTAATGTGTAAAATGATAATAGCAAGTGAATGGTGACCTTCATTTATGTTCCAAATATTGGCAAAATTTTGTGCGGCGTGTATACAGAGTTGCACCATACAGGCATTATCTATTTGTATTACAGACTAAAGTCTAAAGGCTCATGCTCATTTAAAAAATGCAGTAATCACAGTGTCTTAGGCACTTTTAAACTCTGTTAGTAGATGCGATACTTTAGCTTCCAAAATACTCTGATTATAATATAAAAGACTACGCTCATCGAAGTGGCATGACGTAGATTTAAAAGGACGTGATTTAAGAATGAAATTTAAAAAAATACTATTAGTCTTCGGCACTCATCCAGAAACCATTAAAATTATACCTCCTGTTTTGGAATTAAAAACGTTCAGAATTAGGCGTCAAAGTATGCTGATCGTTCAACACAGAGAAATGCTTGTTCAAGTACTTAACACATTTGACCTGACACAAGATTACAATCTAAATCTGATTTAGTTTTAGTACATGGCGTTACAACAACTACTTTTTCTGCTTCTCTTGCTGCTTTCACCAAAAAATTTCAGTGGTTCATATTGATGCAGGCGTGAGGAATCGTAATATTTACAGCCTTAAGCCAGAAGAAATTAATCGAAGATTAACTGTTTCATTTACCGAATTACATTTTGATCCAACAGAAAAATCCAAACAAAACCTGCTTATTGAAACATTATTCACGGTTATATATTTATCACGGGTAACACTGTGATTGATGCACTTAGAAAGCGATTGATTTTTACAAAATTTTTGTTCATGGTGAATGTAAAGTTACCAGTTCACTCACACCAGAAATAACTAAGCTCACCGAAAATTCAACTCGTGACGTTATCATAGCGTTCGCCGACGAACTAACCATTATTACCGAGTGACTCAAGAGTAACGTTTAGGAACTAATCCCATCAGCTAACTGTCACCCCAGGGTGATTATTATAAGTCCAGGATCATGTGTCGGCGGAAATTTTATTGTCATGGACCCATGATTTATTGTCGATTCAGAACCAGATGTAGTGAGAATGATTAGGGCAGCAATGGGAATTAATGACAGCAAACCACTATATGTCATTGTTCAAGTAACTAAAGCAGCTGCTCTGTTCAAACACTGATTATTGCTTATTTAAGTTTGGCGTTCAAAGCCGACATGTATAACCTACGTTAAAGCTTCGCGCTAGATATTACACTTAAACTGGCACAATTTAGTGTAGGAAGGGTAGTGGCAGTCTAGCCCAATATCACTGAGTTGACCGCAAGCCTAAAAGAAGCAGGAGTAGAATTGCTAGCGCTAAAAGATGCATTAGAGCAAGCCAATGTGTTAGTAAGATTAGTCAATTATAAACCTTTCAAACTATTAAGTAATCCCGACATTAATTCGAAAGTAGTAGTAGATACCAATGGTTTATTCAACAGGTATTAGCCCTCTTTAGGTTAAATATTCAACAAAGGTATCCAGTAGGATGCCTTTTTATTTTACTCCTAATCAAAAAACGATATCTCTAGCTTATAAGCAGACAACTTTTAAATACATAGCTTGATACAGTCTTGTATCACCAATACAAAAAAATGGGACTGATTGAAGAGACTCATGTTGCCCGAAAATCTATTGATATATGGTCTTGATCTCAGCAGTGCCTTATGTATTATGCCATTTTTCTCTCTGTAAGATATTTTCTATTTTCAACATATAAAAATGCAAAAGCCACTTATAAATGTGGCCTTTCTTCTAAATGGGAGTCTGCGGGGGATCCAATGCGGGGCTGGCCATCCAGCGAGTTTACCGCTTGGTAGCAATGCGCATTTGTGTTTAAGCTTAAAGCCAACTTCACCACCGTATAATGGTATGACAACTTTTTATTCCCCTAAACGCAAAAAGCCACCCTATGAAGGTGGCTTTGTACTGAATGGGAGCCTGGCAATGTGCT
>Ga0209712_10000984_pt1 | contig 24520 bp, 20 predicted proteins | sample ArcOceMetagenome_FD_187443 | JGI IMG/M metagenome (GOLD analysis project Ga0209712, IMG submission 187443) | Marine eukaryotic phytoplankton communities from Arctic Ocean - Arctic Ocean - Greenland ARC118M Metagenome (SPAdes) (version 2) | ecosystem: Environmental > Aquatic > Marine > Oceanic...
GTTGTAGCGACCGTAGTCACAGCTTTAACAATGAGTTTATTGGCAACACTTTATCCTGCTTGGCAAGCCACGAAAGTTCAACCTGCGCAGGTGCTAGGACAAATGTAGAATATTTAATTTTTAAAACCTTCCTCAAAAAAACTATTATTAGAACGAGTAATAATAGGGTTTTATGTTCAGGATGGCCTCTCTCAGACATCCTGTCTTTCAAGGCATTAGTGCATCCATGCAGGAAATAACGTGATGGCATGGATGCTAAAGAACGACTTTTTTTTATTTAATCTGTTATTTATTCTTACGTTTCCTCCATTCTTTTATCACTGAATATCGCCATAGACCGTGTATAGCAAAATAGCCCAAGATTGAAAATAATATCGCTAGTACTCCACAGCCTAATAAAAATGCGGGTCCGATCGTTGATAAACTATCAATAATCCATTGCCAGCTGGCTTCAAAAACAAACGCTTTTTCCTTAGCACCTATTAGCCATGTTCCCACTACATAACATGCATAAAAGATTGCAGGTATTGTAAGGGGATTAGTTATCCAAACGAGTGCTACAGACAGGGGTAAATTTGCATGTACTATAATAGCAAAACCGGCCGCGAGTACCATTTGAAAAGGCACAGGGATAAATGCAAAAAATAGTCCTACTGCAAATGCTTTCGCGACTGAGCGGCGATTTAAATGCCATAAGTTAGGGTTATGCAGTAAATCACCAAAAATCTGTAAATATTTATTATTTTTTATGGTGTTGTGATCAGGCATATAACGCTTGATTAGTTTTTTAGGCATATACTTTACTTATATTATGTAGACTTAATTAATCGAATAGACAAATACGGAAATTATTCACTATGGAACGGTGGCTATTTACATTTTTTATCGGTGCTATTCTGTCACTATTCTTACCGATAGTACCAGATTTTTCTCAACTTTTGTTTTGTTTATTTTTTGCTGCTATTTTTAGTCTCTTCAAAAGGCTACGTAGTTTTAGTGGTTTATTTTTTGGCTGTGCTTGGTTACTAAGTGCCGGTTTTTCATATCAAAATATATGGAAAGAAAATAACCTTACTGAAGATGACTTTGTGGGGAAAACTATATCAATAAAAGGTGTTGTTGCTCATATTCCTGCAACTTTAAGTCGTAAAGTTAAGGATAACCAAGTTGAAAAAAAAGTATCACGATTTAATTTTATTGTTGAGGAATTTAATCAACAAAAGCTAACAGAAAATATTAATATTCGTCTTCGATGGGATGATAAGCCAATATCTGACGAAATTTTAAGTCATGTTGGCAAAATAAAACAAGGACAGCAGTGGCTACTGAAAGTGCGAATTAAACCTGCTCATGGTTTTGCAAACATTGGTGGTTTTAGTTATCAAACGTGGTTGAGGCAAAAGAAACTACATGCCACTGGATATGTTAAGCATTCAGTAGAAAATAAAGTGATTGATGCACAACCCACTTATCGACAAAAACTCTACTTACAGCTCAATGAAATAGTCAGTTCATTCGCATCGAAAAACCCAAGGTTTCACTTCATTTTTGCGCTTACTTTTGGAGAGCGTGGAAAAATCACTACAGATCAATGGCAAGTCTTACAAGCAACGGGTACACAGCATTTAATGGCTATTTCTGGCCTTCACTTAGGTTTAATTGCCAGTGGCGCTTTTGGGCTGATGGTCATGTTTTTCCGTTTTATTCCCATTCATTTACTGTTCTCTGAAAAAGGTAAATATTGGCTGGTTAAAAAGAATACTCGCATTATCGCTTTTGTTTTTAGTAGCCTTGTAGCCATATTTTACGCCTATCTTGCTGGATTTTCTTTACCCACGCTTCGCGCATTAATTATGATGCAAATCTTTATTGGAAGTAAGTTGTTAGCCGTTAAATTAACGGTGACACGTTGGTTATTACTCAGTATTGTTTGTATTATACTCTTGTCCCCTTTTAGTCTATTTAGCGTGAGTTTTTGGTTAAGTGTTTATGCGGTAACACTGATTTTATTGATCATCTGGCGATGTCGACAATTAATATCATCATCCGGAAATAGTCAGTTACAAAAAGTTAAAGCATGGATGTCTTCATTAATCATTGTACAGCTCGGTCTCACATTATTTATGTTGCCCATTGCGGCAATCCTTAATCATCAATTACCCCTTTCAGCGCTACTTGCTAATATCATAGCGGTGCCATGGATGAGCTTCACCGCGATTCCTTTATGTTTATTGTCAGTCGTTGTTATGCCTTTTAGTGATGCGCTATCAATACTTTTTCTTGAACTATCGTTAGCATCATTAGATTTAATTTGGCTGTGGCTGAGTTATTTATCTAATCAAGAATGGTTATTTATTGATGTTAGCCATGAAACATTACTGATCATTCTTGTGATGAGTGGTTTAACGTTTATAAGTTATTTTTTAGCGTTACCCAAAAAATATTTTTTAGCGGCAGTCCTATTTTCATTAACTTATTTTTATCTTGGAAATAGTAAAAACAGTAATGATTGGCAAGTTAACGTGCTTGATGTTGGTCAGGGATTAGCCGTTGTGGTTGAGCGAAATAGTCGAACTATTTTATATGACACCGGTGCAAGTTATCCAAGTGGCTTTAATTTGGCAGACAGTGTTATTTTTCCTTACTTCCAATATCGCGGTATTGAGACTATTGATCAGTTAATCTTGAGTCATGCCGATAACGATCATGCGGGTGGTTTATCATTTATAGATAAACAAGTTGCCCTAAACAAAGTCAGTGTTGATCAAATAAAATATAATCAATCGTCTAAAATCACTAAAGAATATAGTTTTGCTAAAACAGGGAGTTGTAAGCAAGGGGATGACTTTATTTGGCAAGGTTTAACCTTTTCGGTGTTATGGCCTGTGACTATTCAAGAAAACGAAAATGACAATTCTTGTGTTATAAATATTTCTGATGGTAAATATAACGTATTGTTGACAGGCGATATTTCTCGAAAAGTTGAAAAGTTACTCACAGCAAACCCTGAAATAGCTAAAAAGTTGAAAGCTGACGTTATTATTGCGCCGCATCATGGTTCAAAAACCTCATCGAGTTCTCGGTTTATTAAAGCAGTATCACCCGATGCAGTTATATTTAGTGCAGGATTTTTAAATCGTTGGCACATGCCCAATAAAGCGGTACTTAAACGTTATGAAGAATTTAATGTTACTCCATATTCAACAGCAGATCAGGGAATGATCCAAATAAAAATTGAAGAACAAGGACTTGAAATTCAAAGCTATCGAGAGCATATCAAGCCTTATTGGTTCGCGAATTAACGTTCAAGATATTATTAGTTGGTTGAAGCGGAAAATAACGTTAAAATAATTGATTTAAAGATAACTTGTCATTAATTGTTAAGTCATTGAGAGACTGAATGTCAGAAAGTAAAAATAAAGTAGCAGTGGAAGCCACAACGTGGCAAAACTTCAAACGTTTAATGGGCTATGCCAAACCTTATAAAAAGGCTGGTTTTTTTGCGATATGTTGCATGTTGGGCTATGCAAGTATAGATGTTTATTTTTTGTCTAAACTTCCTGATTTAATAGATAAAGGTTTAAGCGGTAAGAATTCTGACTTTATGAAGTGGGCACCTCTATTTGTTATTGTTTGTTTCAGTATTCGAGGTGTTTGTCATTTTCTTAGTAATTATTGTTTAGCTTGGGTAGGCAACAATGTGGTTACCGACCTTAGGCAAAAGCTCTTTGCTCATATTATGGCGATGCCGGTAGCTTTTCATGATAAAGAATCGACTGGTGCATTAATCTCTAAAATAACCTTTGATACCGAACAAGTACTACAAGCAACGAGTAAATCATTATTAACATTAGTTCAGCAGGGCGCTTTTGTTATTGGTTTATTATTTTTGATGTTTTGGGAAAGTTGGCAATTATCGGCAATATTTCTCTTAATCACGCCTGTTATTGCCATTATCGTCACTATAGTTTCAAAGCGCTTTCGAAAAGTCAGTCAAAGTATTCAAAATGCCATGGGCGAAGTAACGACTGCCGCAGAGCAAACGTTTAACGGCCATAAAGTGGTTTTGACTTTTGATGGCCAGCAACGTGAATATGACCGTTTTGGAAAAATCAATAAGCATAATCGTCAGCAACGTATGAAAATGGTGGCAACGAAGGCTGCGAGTGTTCCTTTTATTCAGATAATTGCTTCTTTTGCTTTAGCTTTTGTCTTATATGTAGCGACGTTGGAAAGTATGGTTGGTACCTTTACGCCGGGTATTTTTATGGGGGTGATCACTTATATGACCATGCTATTAAGACCATTAAAGTTATTAACCAATGTTAACAGCGATTTTCAAAAAGGTATGGCCGCTTGTATCAGTATCTTTGGCGTATTAGATCAAGAGAAAGAGCTCGATACTGGTTCAATTGCAATTAAACGAGCTAAAGGTGAGTTGAGTTTTGAAAATGTTGACTTTTCTTACCGATCAGCAGAGAAAGGTACCGACAAGTTAGCATTAAGTAATATTAATTTCTCGGCAAATTCTGGAGAAACTATTGCGTTGGTTGGGCGCTCAGGTAGTGGGAAATCAACCGCAAGTGCAATGTTACTGCGTTTTTATGATGCGACAGCCGGTAAAGTATTAATCGATGGAAAAGACATTACATCATACAAATTGAAAGACTTACGTAATCAATTTGCATATGTTTCGCAACAAGTCGTGCTATTTAATGATTCTATAGCCAATAACATTGCATACGGTAAGCCCAGTGCTAGTCGGGAAGAAATTATTGCTGCCGCTAAAAGTGCGCATGTTATTGAGTTCGCAGAAAATATGCCTGATGGTCTAGACACGAATATTGGGGATAATGGCGCCTTACTTTCTGGCGGACAACGCCAACGTGTAGCGATAGCTAGGGCTTTATTATGTGATGCTCCCTTTTTAATTCTTGATGAAGCGACGAGTGCATTAGACACTGAGTCAGAACGCCATATTCAAGATGCTTTGCAAATATTACAAAAAAATCGTACCTGTATTGTTATCGCTCACCGTTTATCGACTATTGAAAATGCGGATAAAATTATTGTAATGGAACAAGGAGAAATTCTTGAGCAAGGGGATCATCAGCGTTTATTAGCAAAAGATGGTGCTTATGCAAAATTACACAACTTTCAATTTAGCGAATAAAAATGATATTTGAGGTTTTTTATGCGTTTAATTGAAAAAGTTTGGTTTTTTCAACATCCTGCTAAATGGTTGATTGTACCCCTGTTACTGCCTTTAACGCTTGTTTTTTGGTTATTATCAGCATTGCGGCGTATGTGTTTTCAATACTATTTTTTCAAATCATTTTCTGTTGATGTACCGGTTGTTGTCGTCGGCAATATTGGTATTGGCGGTAATGGAAAAACGCCTGTAGTTTTATATTTAATTGAACAATGTTTAGCGCAAGGCATGAAAGTAGGCGTGATCAGTAGAGGGTATGGTGGCAAAGCACCACATTATCCATACTTACTTAACAAGACAAGTAGCGCTGTTGAAGCGGGAGATGAACCGTTTTTAATCTATAAACGCCACGGTATTCCAGTCGTTGTAGGTGGTGATCGTGTATCAAATGCGCAGTTATTAATGAAACAAGGCTGTGAAATTATTATTGCTGATGATGGTTTGCAGCACTATCGTTTGGAACGAGATTTTGAACTCATTGTCATCGATAATAAGCGAAAGTTCGGTAATGGATTTCTCTTACCATCAGGCCCTTTGAGAGAAGGGCTCTGGCGTTTAAAAACGGTTGATGCACTCATTTTTAATGGCGAGAGTACATCAAAAATCAAAGAAAATTATTATTTGAATATTCCTCATGTCTCAATGAAATTAATGGCAAAAAGTGTTGTTAATATAAAAACTAATCAACGTTTATTATTAGCTGATTTTGATCTGCTTTGTCAGGCAAACGAAAATAAGAATAAACAGATCAATGCCCTTGCTGGTATTGGTGACCCTTCTCGTTTTTTTAAAACTTTATCGGATCTTGGTTTTAATCTATTAGAATCCGTCGGTTTCCTTGATCATCAGCATTATAATGAGGCACAATTCGTTAGCTTTTCTGATAACATTCCTCTTTTGATGACAGAAAAAGATGCCGTTAAATGCACATCTTTTGCTAAAGACAACTGGTGGTATTTACCTGTTGATGCACAAATTGAACATAAACAAATAATGCCATTATTAGATGCGCTATTTGATAAAGTAAAAGCTAATAAACTTAGCCGTATTAAAGCTAGACTAAAGTTTAGTTAAAAATAAATAAACTCACAAATAAGAGAATAATCATGGCATTTGATGTGAAACTAATGGAAATATTGGCCTGTCCGGTATGTAAGGGCAAGCTAGATTACAATAAAGAACAACAAGAATTAATCTGTAAATTCGATCGTCTCGCTTACGCCATTGAAAAAGGTATTCCCGTTTTGCTAGAAAGCGAAGCGCGTCGTATCACTGAAAGTGACTAATCGAATTTATTAGGAGAATTAAATGTCTTTTATTGTTGTTATTCCTGCTCGATTTGAATCGTCTCGTCTACCGGGAAAAGTGTTAGCTGATATAAACGGCAAGCCAATGATCCAGTGGGTTGTAGAAAAAGCAGAAAAAAGTGGTGCCAGTCAAGTGATTGTTGCCACTGATAACGAAGAAGTCGCTAAAGTCGTTACTGACTTTGGAGGGGAGGTTTGTAGAACTCGAGCTGACCACCAATCAGGAACGGAGCGCTTAGCTGAAGTCATGGAAATTTATGATTTTGATGATGACCAAGTGATTGTTAATGTGCAAGGGGACGAACCTTTTATCCCAGCAGAGAATATTACTCAAGTTGCACGAAACTTAGCGAATCAACAAAGAACAAATCAACAACAAGCTAGAATGGCAACGCTAGCCGTTCATATTCATGATGTTGAAGAAGCATTTAATCCTAATGCAGTCAAAGTGTTAACGGATAAACATGGATACGCGATGTATTTCAGTCGTTCAACCATTCCTTATGACAGAGCTCGTTTTCTTAATGAAGATAATGTAGCATCCATCGGCGACTTTTATTTACGTCATATTGGTATTTATGCCTATCGCGCTGGTTTTATTAAAGACTATGTACAATGGCCAACGAGTCAATTAGAACAGATTGAATCGTTAGAACAGCTAAGAGTGCTATGGCAGGGCGAAAAAATTCATGTGGCTGTTGCAGAGACCCGCCTAGAGGTTGAAGGTGTTGATACGCCAGAAGATTTAGAAAAAGCTAGAGCGTATGCTTTAACACTATAACTAACTCTTCACCGATAAAAAAATGGCTTTATGTTTACACATAAGGCCATTTTTATGTTCAGGTTTTATCAAACATCATGTCATCACGACATAATTACTTCCATGTAAGTCGATGTGAATAAGTGATGTTTAAGCAAGAGAAATATTATTTCAATAATTTTAGTGCTTTAACACATCGGCCAATATTTTGATGGCTTGCTTTTACTGTTTTTAAAACTTGTGGTTTCATACCACTGTAGTCTTTAATCAGTTGTGCTAACTCAGCTTCACTTTCAGCATTACATTGCGTTGGTAACATGCTACCGGCAAAAGATTCTAATAAACCTAAGTCACTTCCTATATTTAATTTAGGAATATGCGCTAGAATTTTAGCTTTGTATGGTGCTTCTAAAGCTTGTTGTTCTGATGGGAACAAACCCCACATAATATAACGAAGAGTCGAAAGTTTTAGTTTGTCAGGGTTGTTAATAACCACGTTAAACCATTTCTCTTTCACTTGTGCTTCAGGGCGAAGGACTTCTGCGTAAATTGCACTTTTAACACCTGAGTCTGTTATATCTTTAGCTGCTTCTGATGTTAATAGCGCTTGGTAATTACCATGTTGATAACGGTTCATTTTAGCGACTAATGACCAACGTTTGTCTTGATCGATTGTTACACCATCAAAACTTTTTTCACCGTTTAAAATGTTTTGTAAATTTGTTAAATGTTTAGTTGTTTTACTTACACCAACATATCGACCATACCAAAGTTTTTGGAAATCAGAACCTGCTTCCGATTTTTCTAATAAACGTAAGTACAAATCTTCAACTTCCATATAAAGCGCAGAATAATCTTTTTGCTCTAAACGTGTTGCAACCGTTAAATAACCCAAGGCAGAAGTCAATGTACTCGCAATTTTACGCGTAACGTTATAATCAGTTTCACCTTCAAGGTTAGCCATAGCAAAATGAACAAGCTGGTCGGCTGCTAAGTTGGCATCACGAACACTGTCAGATAAACTCTGCCATAACATTAAGCGCATAGTAGCATTATCAATAGCATTGATATGCTTTTGCGCTGAAGCTAATGATTTTTCATCTAAGTCTACTTTGACATAACCCCAATCGGCTTCATTCGGGTAAACTAAATCAGGACAAGTTTGACCAATCACTTCTTTAATCTCAGTCGTGGCACCTTTATACATAATTGGTGTAGCTGACGTTAAGCTCATGGCATTGCCGTCGGCATTGACGTTGTACAAACCAATTTGTACGCGTTGCTCACGCAATGTAGGATAACCTTCAGGCGCGGTTTGGTTTATAGCGAATTCACTGATTTTTTCTTCACTACATTGGTAAGTTACTTTGATAGTGTTTAAGCCAGCGTTGAATAACCAATCTTGGGTCCACTGGGTCATATCTTTACCAGCAGCTTTACCTAATTCACCGATAAAGTCATCAAGGTCTGTATTTTGGTAAGAGAACTTTTTCAAGTAGTTACTTACACCAACACGGAAGTTTTCTTCACCCAAGTAATAAGGCAACTGTTTTAACACTGAAGCACCTTTCCCGTAAGTGATACCGTCAAAGTTTGACAAGGCAACACCAGTAGAAGCAACAGGTAACTCTATTGCATGGGTGTTTACTGAGTCATCTGTACGGTAAGCCCATTGTTTAGTTCCTGAATAGAAAACGTCCCAGTTATTTTCAAAATCACTTGCTTCAGCAATGGCTAAGTTCGCCATATAAGTAGCGAAACTTTCGTTTAACCATAAACCGTTCCACCAACGCATGGTTACTAAATCACCAAACCACATGTGAGCCATCTCATGAGCAATAACATTGGCTAAGCTCATACGTGCACTTGTTGATTTCTCGCCACGTGCAATATAGCCTTCATTGAAAGTTACAGCGGCAACATTTTCCATAGCGCCGGCGTTAAAATCAGGTGCTACTATTTGGTCATATTTTCCGAAAGGATATTTCACTTCAAAGTATTTATTAAAGAAAGCAAAACTTTGCTTGGTAGGAATAAACCATTCATCAGTCTTTACATATTCAGCTAAACTTTGACGAGCAAATAAACGTAACGTCATTCCTTCAAAGTCATCTTCCCAAACCGCGTAGTTACCGGCATGAAGAGAGAATACATAAGAAGAGAATTTTGCTGAAGCAGGAAAAGACCATACTTTAGTATCGCCGTTCTCACTGATATTAGTTTCACGAGTTGCACTAATTATTTGCCAATGAGCAGGTGCGGTTACTTCAATTTCATAGCTGGCTTTTAAATCAGGCTGGTCAAAATGTGGAAATAGACGGTTTGCATCATACGGTTCGAAGTCAGTATATAAATAGACTTCACCGTTTTTAGGGTCTACAAAACGATGAAAACCAGAGCCGTCAGTTGAATATGGACGTTCATAGTCAATAGTAATGCGTTGCTTTCCAGCGGTTAATTCGCTAGCAGGGATAGTAATAAACCATTTCTCATAACTAAATTTAACAACTTTACCATTAACTTTTAAAGATTTTACAGTGCCTTCATCAAAATCTATTGTTAAATCATTTTGATTGCCTTTAGCTAAATCAAACATTAGTTCAGTAGAGCCAGCAAAGCTTTCACTTTTATTATCGATCGTAACGCTTAATTTGTAACTCACATTGCTCACTTGTTTAGCGCGCATTTCAGCATAAACGGCTTCAAGCGATTCACTTTTGGTACGCAGTAAACTTGTTTGTTTTTTAGGCGCTTCAACAGTAGCTGTATTACTTGGCGTATCAGCTTTTTCACAGCCCATAAGTACAACGCTTGAACCGATAATAGCAACGGACAATGCCTTAGCTATTTGAGATTTATTTAATATCATTTACTCAGATCCTACTTTATTATTTTAAGGTTTCTTGATGGAAACACTTCTAATTGAAAATACTGAATATGTTATATCATATATCACTAATAAAAAATCTTGAGTCATCGCGAAAATAGGGTGGTTAAACGATTTTTAAGTGATTATTAACAATAGACGTTTTTTGTAAGAATATAGATTAAGATTAATTACATTCTTAACTTTTTGTTATTGTGCGGTATGTTGCTTTTTGGATTTTTTAGATGAATAATTTATGTAAATATTTTGTAATGACTTTTCATGGTTGAAAATACAGACAGAGGCTGCATCAAAGCAGTACAACACACTCGCTTTAATTGACAATCTTAGTCTGTTTACACTTAAAACTCTCCTCAATATTGATCTTGATGAATAACAGATACCAAGATCCTAAATATAAAGACGTTCATCTTGTTTTATATCTGTTCAAACGAATAATGCTTGTAAGCGAGAGCCGTTTATCATTACCATGGTTAATAGCCATTAATTAAAAGAAATAAGAATGAACATAAAAAGAACGCTTACAAGCATCGCCATCATTGGTGCTATTGCTCTTACGGGTAATAGTTATGCAGAAACATCAGACAAAGACAAAGAAGAGAAAAAATCGCCATCAAGCTGGTTAAACCTTTCTAAAAGTGAATTAGCAGCTGTTGAAAAATACGCAACTGATTACAAAACGTTTATCTATAAAACACCTACCGAGTTAACCTTTGTTACTGAAACAATAAAGCGTGCGGAAAAACAGGGTTTTAAACGTTTAACAGAGAACAGTAATTTAAAGCCTGGTGCTCGTTTTTATGACGTGAATCGTGATCGTACTATTTCATTAATCGTGATGGGTAAAAAAGACCTTGAACAAGGTACTCGTATTGTTGGTGCTCATATCGACTCACCGCGCTTAGAGCTAAAAGGTCGTCCTCTTTATGAAAAGCAGAAGTTTGCGATGCTCCAAACTTATGTTCATGGTGGTATTAAAACGTATCAATGGGTAAATATCCCTTTGGCACTTGTGGGCCGTGTTGATAAAAAAGACGGCACAATTGTTAATATTTCTGTGGGTTTTGATGAGAATGATCCTATTTTTATGGTGCCAGATTTAGCGCCGCATGTTGATCACCCCAACAGAAGTCGTAAAAGTCGTGACGTGATCAAAAAAGAAGAACTTGACGTTATCATCGCAGCGAAGCCTGATTTAGATAAATCAATAAAAGAGCTCATTACTGATTTCTTAAAAACAGAATACGACATTTCAATTGAAGATCTCGTTTCAGCTGAATTAGCGTTAGTTCCTGCAACAAAACCACGTGATGTGGGTTTTGACCGCAGTATGATTGCTGCCTATGGCCAAGATGATAAAGCCAGTTCAATTGCAGCAGTTACAGCGATATTTGAACAAAAAATTCCTGAGTTCACCTCTATTGCTTTTTTAGTTGATAACGAAGAAGTCGGTAATATTAATAATACCGGTGCAAGTTCATCATACTTAGTTGATATGATTAGTGGGTTGTTATACAACCAAAAGGGCGCAAAATATAACGATTACCAACTTCGTAAAGTGCTTCGTAATACTAAAGTTATCTCTGCTGACGTAAATCCAGGTGTTAACCCTAATTGGGCTGGTGTTTGGGAATTAGGTAATGCACCACGTTTAGGTAATGGTATTAACTTAAAGCTTTATGGCGGTGGTTTTAATGCTAATTCTGAATATATGGCGTGGACACGTAACTATTTAGATAACAACAAAATCAAATGGCAAACCTCTACTTATAAAGGGAAAGCTTCTGGTGGAACAATTGGTAGCGATTTGTCGAACGACAACATGGAAGTGATTGATTTTGGCGTGCCAATCTTGTCCATTCACTCGCCTTACGCTGTGGGTTCAAAAGTTGATTTATATTCATTGTACAAAGCAATGTCTGCTTTCTATAAGCAAAAATAAACTTAACCTTTATTCAACCATTAAAAAGATCAGCATTTGCTGATCTTTTTTGTATTTACACGTATATATTTTTTATTTAATACGAATTTCATCTTAGCTTACAATATTGCTTCCAGTCTTGTTGATGATTACTTTATAATTACTTTAATGGAACGCTAATATGGAAAGTACTCTTCAAATGTTAAAACAACTATTTCAATTAAAAAATACGCTCAACGCATCTTTATGGCAACAACATAAAAAGACCTTGCTACTTTTATCTTTATTAGGAAGTGTGCAAGCATGTGGAGGAGGTGGTGGAGACAGTTCAGCAACAACTCCGACAATCCCTAAAAGCTATGCATTTTCATTAACATCTACCTTGACTAACAAATGTGGTGATCAACTACCCTTTGTTGATGTTGAATTATTTATTCAAAATAGTAGTTGGGATGTAGTCGAAAAATTACAGCCTGATGCTAATGGTGTTTTTAGCTTCTCGTCAGATAATGAATTAATCAATTACACCATAGCAGCTAAAACTCAGCAAACAGGAAAGGCTGAAGGCCTAGACTTTGTTAGTTTTCATCAGGTAAAAGCGACTACGGCTGCGATCTATCAAGCTCAACATGCTGAAAAAATAGATAATACAAATTGTGAATGTGTTACTAAAAATGTTGAAGTAACTCATGCGCCAATTTCTAATATTGCTAAAGTAACCAGTTCAGCAAACTTTACTGAGACAGAAATATTAAATGCGCAAAGTACTCATTTTAACAACGTAGAAGCTTGTCGTATTGTTGATGGCAGTTGGCCAATACATTCTTTCTCTATTGTGGGTATTGGTAACAATAGCAATGTGCTGGGGGCAGCTGGTTTTATTGAAGATTTTAGCCAGATAGCTTTGAATACTAACAATGAAGAAATTTGGATGTTAGCTGCTTTTGATGGCGTTGAGGAAGTTAGTTTAACTAATGGTCATCAAGCTTTCACTACACATCAGTCATTTTTAGGCCTTGAACATTTCGATATTGACGTTGTCGAAGGCGATAACTCTGTTGAGTTATTCAATAGTCACGTTTATGTTTCAGAAACTGAATATCAGTCGAATGCTGAAGTTGTATTTACTGAAGTTGATTCAGCTTTTGGCTCTATAAAAATATCAAGCCAACATCAAGTTATCTCTCCTGTTTCTGCTACTAGTTTTGCAGTAGAAGCTTCTGATAAAAAACCAGATGTTGATGATGTGTTCTTTTCAGAAATAAAATCTGACTGGAGTTATGATTATAGCGATGTTGCTGATTATCCAATGGCTATTATCTCTGTTAACTACCAAGCTTTTGACTTGCAAGCTAATACACCTATGCCAGTAAAATGGACAAGTTATGGTGAAATTACAGGGCAATTACCGGTAACAATGGCTTTGGAAGGTTATGATGAAATCATCAATGATGACACGCTTATTTTAGAAACAAATACCATTTTGATTCAAAGTGAAAACACAAATAATTATGCCAACTATTTATTGTATTACCAAAATGGAAGTAATAGCACTTTTGTTAATAACATAAAAAGTTATCATATTTCGATTGAAAAATAAGAGAGATAATAATATAAAAACGGCGCTAAATAGCGCCTTATTTTTTTGTTATAAGTAGAGGGTATTACTTAGTCTAACGTCTGTTTAGCTCTTACAGGATTAGCATACATGGTTAATAACCAATGCTTTTGTTCTTGGGTTAACTCAGACATACGGTCATTAAGCTTATCCATTACGTTCTGCTTAGTAGCTTCTTGGTTAAGTTCTGCGTAAGCGGTTAAGTTACTGTCATATAATTTATAATTAGCAATAATTTCTTGATCAATCGCACTAGCAACAGCTTTACTGTCTGCAAAATCACCACCTATAACATGACCAAACTCCACATGAACTCGGCCCTTTTTACCAACTAAACCACGAGTGATACTGTTTAAATCTTCATTTTCTTTTTTCTGATAACTGCCTGTTGCTTCACGTTCTGCAAGTTCGATTGCTTTATCGCTATCGCAGGGATCAAATTCATAAGAGACAGAGACCGGAATAATATTAATTTCAGTTAGGTAGTCGGCAATTGATTTATGCTTTCCTTTATTTAAAAACAGCATTGAAATTAACGCAGAATTGGTTTTATCAATACCATCTTTAGCACGACCTTCGCGTTGTGCTATCCAGATGTTTTGTTGGCGTTCATGAACCGTATGATGGATATATGAAGATAACTGTTTAGATGCATTTAGCATTGCTCTCTTGCTTTCTTCACTGCGCTTAACAATGAAGCTTTTATTAATGCGCATTAAATCAGCAACCCAAGGTTGATGAAGTAAATTATCGCCTACAGCAGCTTCAACAGTATTAATGCCGCTCTTATAAAGCGCCCAATTAATGAGTGCTACATCAAGCACGATGTCTCTATGGTTACTAATAAATAACATAGGCTTACTTGTGTCAAGCTTCTCTAAACCGTGAAAAGTAAAACCATCGGTGCTTTTTTTGATTAAATGATGTAAATATTTTGCCACTTCACTTTGAATTTCTTCAATATTGTGAAATTTACTAGAACGAAGTTTTAAGGTCCATTTTACAAGTGTGCGGCAAAGTCTTGGCATTAGTTTATAAATGAAAGGCATTTTGAAACTGCAAATCGAAGATAGTAGCCCATGGTCACTGATCAGCTTTTGGATCACTGCGGCAACTTCATCATCTCGATAAGGGCGAATATCATCAAACATCTAAGATCTCTATAGCTGTTATACCGCTATTTTTTCAACGGTAAAATTGGTCGATATTATAACCGAAGTTTAAAAGAAAATGCTTGTATTGTTTTGAACTTATTATTTTAAACAAAAAGATTTCATTAACTTACAATTATTAACCAAAAATAATGAAAAATATTACGCAAAATCAAAATAAAGTTAAGAAATGTTCTACAGTTAAGAGGTAAGCTTTTTTGAATTAACTAATTTTTTTCATCTTCAGGCTTGCATTTTTTGACTTTACCCACAAGTCTTAAGATAGATAGAGTAATTAATAAAAAGGAATACCTATGAAAATAAATCTTTCCGGTCACCATGTAGATGTTACGGATGGTGTAAAAGAACATATCGATGAAAAATTCTCAAAAATTGCTAATCATTTTCCTACCCTAATTTCTTTAGACATTATCCTTTCGAAAGAGCATGGTCGATTTGGTGCAGAAATAACAACAAATTATGAAGGTGGTCGTATTTCTGTTTCTGCTCAAGATGATGTTATGTTCCCTTCAATTGCGAGTGTTGCAAAAAAGCTTGATGCAGCGCTTAAACATAGAAAAGGCCAACTCAAAGCAAACTTACACAGTAAACCTCATTCTGTGACACCTGAAATTGCTCATGAAAAAGTTCAAGAGATGAACTTGAACTAATCATATAGTAGTTGATTTTCGATTTTACGGGAGCTGATAGCTCCCGTTTTGGTTTCTAGCAGTTTGTTTCTTATATGAATGGTATACTTAAGGTGTTGAAAATAATCTTGTAGATGTGAAATATGTTAGTCCTTTCAAATAATGTATCGCTAGATGAAAATGAACTTGAGCTAACAGCTATTCGTGCACAAGGGGCTGGTGGGCAAAATGTTAATAAAGTCTCTTCAGCTATTCATTTACGTTTTGATATAAAAGCGTCGTCTTTGCCCGATTTTTATAAAGAGCGTTTACTTGAATTAAAAGATAAGCGTATCACTAAGGAAGGGGTTCTCATCATCAAAGCACAACAATATAGAACACAAGAGAAGAACCGGGAATCTGCACTTGAGCGAATCGTAGAGTTAATCAAAGCGGCGATGATCGTTCAAAAAGTGAGAAGAGAAACTAAGCCAACGAGAAACTCTAAAAAAAGACGCTTAGCGGGAAAGTCTCACCGCAGTAATGTTAAAGCATTACGCGGTAAGGTCACTGATTAAGTATGAAGATTAAAGTTTTTTAACTTTACGTCGTAAACCAAATATTGATAATACACACAAAGTAAAATATGAAAAACTACCGCCACCACTACCAGACGATTCTTCATTATTGAGCGAGGTATTTTTAACTGAAGCTAGACTGGCATCAGTTGTCGCTGAATCATTAATAATCGTGACAGTATAAATCGTAACAAAATTATCTACGCCAGGAACAAAATCAGCATCCTCGCATTCTGTGCTTGTATATTCAGGCATAGGGATTTCTGAGCAAATGGGTAATAATGCAATGTTATCTAGGTTGTCCATACCTTCAGTAACTTCACCAAATACGGTAAAACCACCATTTTGTGCATCTAAATTAGCACTGTTATCTTTATAATTGATAAACCATTGGCTCGTTGCACTATTTGGATTACCTCCTACCTTTGCCATCGCAATGGTACCTCTAACATTTGAATAAATAGGTTCATTAAGTACAGCTGGATCAGTTGATATTGCAGTTAAAGGAAAGTCACCATCAAATGAGTACCCGCCTGCCTGCACGATAAAGTCAGGTACTAAACGATGCACAACGGTATTATTGTAATCGCCGTCATTTATGTACTTTAAAAAATTCTCAACAGTTTTAGGTGTTGTTTGATCATGCAAATTTATTTTGAAATTGCCTTGAGATGTTTCAAACTCAACAATAGTTGCATTGCTTGCAAAAGAAAATAACGTAGCGAGTGCAAATGCACCCGCGAGCGTCTTAGGAGTTGCTTTATACATAGTAACCTTACGTTTTGAGTGATAGTAATAAGAGAAAACAATGTCAATGATATTAAAAGCATTATTGAGAAACAACAAGAGGTTTTGTCGCTTGATTACCTTTTAATACACATTTAAACTTTATAGTATCAAGTATAAAAAATGCATATTGAAATTTACAATATGCATTTTAGGGATTAAATAACACCAGCTAATATTTATAAAGAATGAAAAAAACGTTCGCTACGCGGAAGGTAATAATTATCATAATTTAAAGAAAAAGCGACTTTACCTGAGCGGCCAACAATTTCGTTACGAGGTACAAAACCTATCACGCGAGAATCTGCACTGTTATCACGATTATCACCCAACACTAAAAATTGTCCTGCAGGCACTTTTATTTCATTGAAATTAGCTAAACCTGAAGCAGCCTTATTAACGCGAATATTATGTGATTGACCATTAATCGTTTCAGTGTTATCAAAATAATCGTTAGCATGACTCTTTTCTGTTAATGTTTCTTGGTAGCTTATTGCTTGTCCATTTATCAATAATTTATTGCCTTTCATTGCGATATTATCCCCAGGTACACCGATGACACGTTTTACTAAACGCTTGTCTGAAACTACTGAGTCAAAAATAATAATGTCGTTAGTTTGAGGTTCGGCAAGTTTAATAAGTGAAATATGAGTGAAAGGTAAACGAATATCATACGCCATTTTATTAATGAATATTCTATCGCCTTCAACAATAGTTGGCTTCATAGAACCTGTGGGAACGTCACTCCAGTCCGCAACTGCACTGCGAAAAACCAACATTAAACAGATAAAAAGAAATAGTGATTTATTTTCTTTCCATAATTTCGATAAACGTTTGTTCATATTTACTTTCCTTTTAATACACCGATGACACAATAAAGATAATTAGGATTACACTTTGTCTATTATGACTATGATTCTGATTAATTGTTTCGTATGAAATGTAACTGATTATGACAATTTTCTGTATGAGGACATAAGAGCAAAGTTAAATATGAAACCTTTTGATGAAATATGTTCTTTATAACATTGTAATTTTTTATTAATCGGCTTTATGTGGGGAAAATACTAAGGCAAAAAACGGTTGGTATTGCTTGCTACTATTTTTCTTCCTAATTCATAAATAAGCTCATCATCAGCTCTTTAAAGCATATTTGAAACTTTTTCTAATATGAACCCTGCTTTTTGCACTTTAAGGATGGCAGTAACGGGGTCTTCTCGACGAGATTATTCAGGTGTTTCATCTATCATGTCGCGACGAGTATGATCTATAATTACACCAGTATCACCTATTTTAATGTTGAAAAGGCGCATTATTGAGCTTTATTTTATTTGCTTCATTAAAATTGCGGTATTAACAAATGTTTACCCCCTATCTGCATCGCTTATCTAAAGGATAACTTACCTAAATTATAACATTAGGCATTATTGTTCCTAGGTAAGGGGGGATAAAAACAGAAATAAAATTTGATGATAAATAAAAAGTTAATATTTACTTGAATTTTTTACAAAAGCTAAGGAGAATTCCATCGAAATTTACGCACATTATAAAGCAACCAACCAAAACGATTATATCAATGACTAAAAAGATAAAAGTTCCGTTAAAACATAAAAATGTAAACTCAGCTGAAATAACTTTAGGTCTAACCGATCCTAAAAGTCCAAGTAATGTTGGTGCTGTGATGCGTGCGGCAGGTTGTTATCAAGTGGATACCGTACTATACAGTGGTGTCAGGTACGCTAGAGCTGCAAAGTTTCATACCGATACACAGAGTGCGAGTAAAAAAATCCCCTTAATTGGTGTGGAGTCATTAGCTGATAGTTTACCTGAGGGTAGCAAGCTAATATGCGTAGATTTAATTGAAGGGGCTATTCCATTACCTGCATTTACTCACCCTAAAAATGCAATGTATGTATTTGGTCCTGAAGACGGCACAATTAGTCAGGAAGTTATCGATAAGGCCGATGCTGTGGTTTATATACCGACAAATGGCTGCATGAACCTAGCGGCCACCGTTAATGTACTGCTTTACGACCGATTAGCAAAATTACCAACAGCCATAGGTGATGATGAACTTATCCGTAAAAGTAGAGATACTAATAATACGGTAAAGGTTAAAAATTAAATGAAAGAGAAGTTGTTTTGTTTGTATGTTTGTATATAAAACAAACAAAAAAACGAATAAAGTAGATAAAAAACTTGACTATCTAAGTGAAAGATATAAAATGCACGCAGCTAGAAAGTACTACCTATATTTATGTACCAAGTTTCGAAGTTATGTTAGTAGCTCGTCCTGTTTAATAAGTCATAGCAACACTCTCAGCAACATCGTTTTAGTGAGTTTAATTATTTAAACGGCTAGAACAAATTAAGATTAAAATTATATTAAACAAATAGGATACTATTATGTCTACAACTACTGGTACAGTAAAATGGTTCAACGAGTCTAAAGGTTTTGGTTTCATCGAGCAAGAATCTGGTCCTGACGTTTTCGCACATTTTTCTGCAATCTCTGGCGACGGTTTTAAAACTCTTGCTGAAGGCCAAAAAGTACAGTTTACTGTTACTCAAGGTCAGAAAGGTCCTCAAGCTGAGAACATTCAAGCTCTTTAATTTTGTATATTGAGTTAACTTAGGTTACCTCATACAAATAAATAGCTAAAAAGGGTAAGACTTATGTCTCACCCTTTTTTTGTGGGAAAAATTTAGCATATCAAGCATTATCTGCATTAAATAATTGTCAATATGATTATGCTCAAGTTAATGCGGTTACAAAACTTGACGCACTCTCTCGTAATATTTATCTAAAAAAGCAAGCACCTTGGTTTGCATAACGATTAAAATATCTAATCCTGTTTCTCGACTTTATTGGTATTGTCGAGTTGCGCTTGGCAAAGCCATGCAGTGGATCTATTCTATCGAAACCTAAACTAGTCCATAAAACGAATTCACTCAAATGGTTTTATGGAAGATGCTAAGCCAACGTCATCATTTAGATGACGAACCTCGACATTTTATTGCGTTATTTGATCAATTATATCATAGGAAAATCATGCTTATTGCTATTGCTATTGCTATTGCTATTGCTATTGCTGGTGTTGATCTTATGCAACTTTATCAGGGTAACCATTGAGTTTTGAATTTACTCGCTGTTAATCCATACTTATTGAGATACAATAATTATCATATTAACTAAAATTTTGTTTATTTAACCAGTAAATGGTTGGTCGTCTTCTTTATTTTTTTTCTTTTTTTACTTACCTCTTGAATTTTATCGCTTTTATTTTATGGCATTAGTCTTGTAATAACAAAGCTAAGTTACTAACCATTTTGTTGATAACAATCTTTAATAAGAGAAGGGATAATATGAAAACACTAATCGCTACGGCACTTATATTGGCAAGTACCAGTTCGCTTGCTTCTAATGCATCATTTACAAATGATTCATGTGATGTGGATATTTCAGGTGGAATTAAAATTACCCCTGCAACTATTGAGTTCTCAAAAAACAAAACACAACTTTATAAAATTGTTGATAATGAAATGTTATATGTTGATGGTAAGCAAATTAACTTATCTCAGAGTCAACAGTCTTTAGTAACAGACTACGCTAATAGCATCAGGTCTACTCTTCCTGAAATAAAAGATATAGCATTAGATGCTATCGATCTTGCAAGTGACGGTGTTAATTTAGCCTTTAATGAGTTGTTAGGTGAGGGCAATGATATTAGTGCTGAAATTACTACCCAACTTTCTGAAATTCGTAAAGAAGTGAATGAAGGCTTTACCAACGATAAAGAAATTTCTTTTGATGAAGACGGGTTTTCAGGAGATGATTTTTTTAATGAAGGTTTCGAAAAACGCATTGAGAGTGCTGTAGAAACAATAGTACAGAACTCTATTGGTAGTTTGTTGATTGCCGTTGGGCAACAAATGCTATTTTCAGGAGGTGATATGGATACTTTTGAAACACGCATGGAAAATTTTGGTGAAAAAATAGAGCAAGAAATGGAATCTCGTGGATATGAGATTGAAAAACGTGGTGAAGCACTTTGTCAATCTGTTGTCGAAATTGATGCACTGGAAGATCAACTTACTCATGATATAGAAGAATTAGCAGACTTTAATTTGTTAACAACGAGTATTTCGTCAAAAAATAGTGAAGATCTTATGTAAGGATATTCTAAGTTTACGTGAATTTCTCTAGAGTTCGGTATTACAGAGTAGATGTTTCCAACCATTTACGGTGAATAAAAACCGAGTAGGATTATAAGTCCTGCTCGTTTTTTGTTCATACGGTGATGAATATTAACTATTTGTCATTTGTGATTGCTCATCAGCCCAGGCGAGTGCTTCATTGTAATCCTTAATCACTTTCTCTTTATTAATGCCTAATTTTTTCATCACAATAGCCGTTTTATCCCATTGCGCATGCTCGATGAACCCTAATAATTGAATCAATTCAGCCATAACCCCTTTTTTTGTGAGAAGCGGTTCTTTGATTTCTTGAGCTAGGGGCAGTTTCTCTAATACATCTTCGAGCTTTTCATCTAAAATAGCATCTATTAACGATAATAGACCAGTTAAAAAAGCAATAGAGGTATCTACAGGAACACTGATGTCTTTAGCGGCAAGTTCACAAAACTTTGCCCTAGCCATTGCTGAATTGATTAACTCTGAGGGCTTATCTGGGTTTACATTGACAGCAAACATTAAACCTAAAAAGCGTTTCAACTCTTGAGAACCAAGAATTACAAGTGCTTGCTTAATTGATGAAACTTCATTACATCTTCGAAAAATGGGTGAATTTACATAGCGTAATAATTTATAAGAAAGTGTTACATCTCGTTCAAACACAGAAGTGATACTGATTAAATCTAACTCAGGTTTTGACGTTTCATAAAGGAGTTCAGCCATCGCCATTTGTGACGGAGACAAACTTTTAGTTTTTACCATTTCAGGTTTTGCAAAGAAAAACCCCTGAAAAAATTCAAAACCTAACTCAAGTGCTTGATTATATTGGTCGTATGTTTCAACTTTCTCAGCAAGTAATTTTATATGAGGAAAGTTAACAATCGCTTGTTTTACTTCTTTAATATCTTCAATAGAAGATATTTGCCAGTCAATTTTTATGATCTTGATATAAGGGAAAAAATGTATCCATACTTTTTGATGTTCATAGTCATCAAGGGCTAATGTATAACCTTGCTCATAAAGTGTTTTACAAATAGCTAAAAGTTTTTTACCCGGTTTAACTGTTTCTAAAATTTCAACAACTACTTCATCAGTCGTCAACATATTAGCGTAACCTAGGCTAAGTGTTTCAAGGGTAAAGTTGATAAACGCAGGTTTATTCGCTGTAAACTCGCCAATGCCTAAATTAAACTTACTTGCCTCAATCATTTTTGTTGTGGCTACATCACCATCAATATTAGGAAAAACGTTGTTAATACTGTCTCTAAATAACAATTCATAGGCAAAGAGGTTTTTGTCTTTATCTAGAATAGGCTGCCTAGCGGCATAAAAATACATATAAATTCCTGATCACATCGTTATTACATTGAATATATTGGAAAAAGGCCTAATTAGCATCAACTATTTTTATATATACACTACGGGGATAAATCATTACGTTTCATAATTCACTTATTATAGTTGAAATCAATAAAAGTATAGTAATAGGAAAATATCTCGTCATACTAGATCCAAAATATTATTATTTTAAGCTATTTAATTAAATAGCACAAAACTATTAGGAGTCAAATTTGGCATTTGGAACATTATTTTCTTTAGCTTTATATTTTATTGTAATGATCGGTATAGGCTTGTACGCCTATAAGAAATCCACAAGTGACGCAGCAGGTTATATGCTGGGAGGGCGAAGCTTGAGTCCTTCAGTTACTGCGCTTTCTGCTGGGGCTTCAGATATGAGTGGTTGGATGTTGATGGGCTTACCTGGAGCTATGTATGTGACAGGTTTAAGCAGTATTTGGATTGCAATCGGTTTAGTTATAGGTGCGTATTTTAATTATCTGATTGTTGCCCCTCGATTAAGAACGTATACCGAAGTTGCTAATGACTCTATCACATTGCCTGATTTTTTTGAAAACCGCTTTAACGATAAACGCCACCTTCTTCGAGTAGTGTCTTCTATTGTAATCATTCTATTTTTTACCCTTTATACATCATCAGGTATTGTGGCTGGTGGGAAGTTATTTGAAAGCTCTTTTGGTTTGAATTATGAAGCAGGGCTTTATGTTACTGCTGGTGTTGTTGTTCTTTACACCATGTTTGGTGGATTTTTAGCGGTAAGCTTAACGGATTTTGTTCAAGGTTGTATTATGTTCGTCGCGCTTGTTTTGGTTCCTTTTGTTGTGATCAGCGACATTGGTGGCTTACAAATAGTCAATGAAACTGTTAACGCTCTTGATGCTGAAAAATTTAATATGTTCAATGGTGTGAGTGTATTGGCTATTGTTTCAGCGATGGCATGGGGATTAGGCTATTTTGGTCAACCTCATATCATTGTTCGCTTTATGGCGATTCGTTCTGTTAAAGATTTACCCGTTGCTCGTCGTATTGGCATGACTTGGATGATTGTTTCTATTTGTGGGGCAATGGCTACAGGCTTTTCTGGTATTGCTTATGTGGCTAAAACTGGAATAGCATTAACGGATCCAGAAACCATTTTCATCTTATTTTCTCAAGTTTTATTTCATCCTCTCATTGCTGGTTTTTTACTTGCCGCAATTTTGGCCGCAATAATGAGTACGATTTCGTCTCAACTTTTGGTGACCTCAAGTTCACTAACGGGTGATTTCTATCAAGCTTTTCTTAATAAAGAAGCGACTGATAAGCAACTTGTGCTTGTCGGTCGTTTATCTGTATTGTTAGTTGCCATTGTTGCGATATCCTTAGCATATGACCGTGATAGCTCGATTTTAAGTCTTGTCAGTAATGCTTGGGCTGGTTTTGGAGCTGCGTTTGGACCGTTAGTTATTTTAAGTCTTTACTGGAAGAAAATGAATAAACAAGGTGCGTTAGCTGGAATGTTAACCGGCGCATTTACTGTTTTATTTTGGATTTATTCACCGGTAACTATCGGTGGTGTTCCTTTGAGTTCCTTGATGTATGAAATTGTTCCAGGGTTTATTTTTGCAACTATTGCGATTGTTGTTGTGAGTAAACTCACTGCTGCGCCAGATGAATCTGTTGAAAATATGTTTGATGAGATGTTAGAACAGCACAATATTGATTAAGCTATTTATATTAAAGCTAAATAACCTTAATTTAGCTTTATAAAAAGGCCATTATTGATATCCAATAATGGCCTTTTTCGTTAATCAATATGTCTTTTGTTCGCTAAATTTTAAATCGACCAGTTAATATTCTTATCAATTGCGTTTTGCCATTTCTGAAGGGGTTCATTTTTGTCACCAACCACTATAATATTACTATGTGTAAAGTGTTGAGATTTACCTATCAACTTATCATCTGTAAAGTTAGCGCTGAACGCCAGATCTTCATTATTTGGAACGACAAAAACCGTAACGGTACTTGTTACGCCTTGATAGACTAAATGCAGACTTTTTATGCCATCAAAGCGGCAATAATCAGCAAACAATAATTTACCGATACCTGATGTGAAACTGCCGTTAAACGTTGCCATTT
>Ga0209712_10000985_pt1 | contig 24512 bp, 21 predicted proteins | sample ArcOceMetagenome_FD_187443 | JGI IMG/M metagenome (GOLD analysis project Ga0209712, IMG submission 187443) | Marine eukaryotic phytoplankton communities from Arctic Ocean - Arctic Ocean - Greenland ARC118M Metagenome (SPAdes) (version 2) | ecosystem: Environmental > Aquatic > Marine > Oceanic...
GAATTACATGTTGTGAATATGTTTACTGGAGAAACTCACTGTACGCTGATCAAAAATGACGTACATGTAAAAACCCTAAAAAAAGCGTTAAAGAAAAGCCGACAACTCACTAAAGACAATTTTTGGTGGTATATTCCGAGCTGTTTTATAGTAGGAGCTGTTTCGGGTTTTCTGGCACTTAAATTTATTTTTATGTTGTTTGGTGAATAAAATGGATGTTAACGCTAAAAAAATAAAAGAACTACGTACGGGTAAAGGTTGGACGCAACAACACTTAGCTGATGCCTGTGCAATTAGCTTACGAACGGTTCAACGTGTCGAGCGTTATGGTAACGCTTCACAAGATACTGTACTTGGGCTATCGTCAGTTTTCGAAATACAACAAAGCGATATAATTGTACTTGAAGATCTTGTTGAAGATATCTCAGACGAAACAGACAATAGTAGCAGCCAAAATAAGCAATTATTCTTTGCTGCATTGATTGGCGCAATTGCAGGCGCACTCATCATGTTTTTAGCCAAATAAGCTAATAAGCAACCAAACCATTAAGTAAGCATAAAAGGGCGCAAGATACTTTTTATGCTTCGCTTAAGTATTAAACACAAGAGAACACCCAACGAGTTTTGCTATAAAAATCTTCTTTAGGCGTTAATAATACATTGTCGAGAGAGCAGCCTTTTTGCAAACTATTTGCACGTTGTGTTTCTAAACAAAGTGCCGCGCGAGGCTGGTAACAATAATTATCTTTTCCTATTTGGCTACCGTCTATATAATTTGCAGTATATAAAATCAAACTTGGCTGGTCGGAATAAATACTGATACAACGGCCAGATGTTTTTTCAAAAGCTTTTGCTACGAGTACTTCACCACTCAAACATTCTTCGTTTAATAACCAATAATTATCATAACCTAAACCTAGGGTTACTTGTAAATCAGTACCGTTTATTTCATCGCCTAAAGTGCGTAAATCTATTGGGTTAGTAAAGTCATGAGCAGTGCCTACAACGGGTCTTTTCTCTCCTGTAGGATATACACGTTCACACATAGGTAAAAAGTGGTCAGCATTAATATAAACTTGATGGTCTAAAATATTACCACTGTTATGGCCGGCTAAATTAAAATAGCTGTGCTGCGTTAAATTCACGATAGTGTTTTTATTGGTGCTGGCGAAATACTCCAAGGTGAATTGGTTATTGTCATCCAAGGTATATAAAACTTTAAAGGTAACGTTACCTGGAAAACCTTCTTCGCCATCAAGGCTTGTATACGTCAGTTCAATACTTGAAGACATTTCATTTTGAAATGTTTTGGATTGCCATAATTGTTTGTTGAGGGCTTTTTCCCCACCATGTAATTGGCTATCAGGCGTATTTAACGTAAGTTGAAATTCTTCATCGGCAATCTTAAATTTTCCTTGATCAATCCTGCCTGCATAGCGACCAATAATTGCGCCTAAGTAATAAGGGTCTTGCTCATAACTTTGAATATCGCCATAACCTAAAACAATATCAGCAAAAATTTCGTTGTTATCTTGAGTTTTGATTGAAGTAATAATACCGCCAAAATTAGTAATACTGACGGCAGTTCCTATCGTGTTTTTCAGCGTAAAAAGTTGCGTAGATTCACCACTGGATAATTGCCCAAAATCAGAAATTGATACTCGATTAACGGTGTGTTTTATTTCTACATACTTTGTCATTACTCAAGCCTCATACTCATACAATTACCTTTTCATAAATACATCATATTGAAGCGAGATATTTATGAAAATATTTATTCTGACGTTTTTTGTTTTAATTAATAAAAAGTTTAACTAAAATCGTATATTTATTAAATAAATTAATATAAATATTTCAGAAAGTTCCTTTGTTATTTATAGACTTTATAAAACCATTCAAAAAGGTTGTCTGGGTTGACAAGTGCTGAAGGTGGACAGGTGAAATCATTCTTTTTTTTCGGATCAAAACGCGTAATAAAAACTGTCATAGAGTCTAAAATCATCAGAAAGTTACGATGTTTATTTTGATGATTTCGCTTTGCTTTCGATGCTATAGGTACGCCTAGATCATTAACGAATACTCAGGGCTTGCCCCCTAAACGCTCATCTATATTGCTTTCGAAGAGCTTTGGTATACATACTGACAATCTTAATTGTAGGTTATTATGACTACGTTAAATGGTCATTATTCTTTTTATGTTGGTATAGATTGGGCTAACGATAAGCATGATGTATGAGTTCAGAAAGCTAATTCAGACACACGAAACTTTAAGGTAACAAAACACTCAGCGAATACAATAAATGATTGGATAATCAGCCTGCATAAGCAATATAAAGGACAGGTTGGCGTGGCTGTTGAATTATCAAAAAGCCCTATTGTGTATGCGCTTCAAAAGTATCATTCTTTCACGATTCATCCAGTAAATCTTTCGATGTTGGCCCTGTATCGTAAAGCATTTTCTCCCAGTGGCGCTAAAAATAACCCAACAGACGCGGAGCTTGCACTGGATTTAATGCTAATTAACCAAAAAAAATTAAAGCGTTAAAGATGGAAAGTGAACCTGTTATAAAGCTTACGTACTTAGTTGGGCAACGCCGGAGACGTGTAGAAGATAGAAGACGCTTTAGTTATCGATTAATCAATACACTAAAGCAATATTATTCTCACTTATTGGATTGGTTTCACATCGAGACGCCGGTATATTTTGTGATTTCATTACCCGTTGGCCTAACCTACAAAAACTAAAAGGAGCGAGAGCAGATACGTTAAGGAACTTTTTTAATTCATATCGAGGTTATACTGCAAGCTGCACAGAGCAGCGCCTTGTGCTCATTAGTCAAGCAGGGCCACTTACTTTAGATAACGCCATCATTGAATCGCATCAAATGCTAGCCGTGGCTCTAGCGAATCACATGCTAGTGGCCGTCGAGGCGATTAAAGTATTTGATAAAAAATTAGTGTGTTATTTGAGACATTGCTAATGCTGAGCTTTATAAATCATTGTCTGTTACAGGGCCCTGTTTAGCACCAAGGTTGTTAGTTGCTATGGGAGAAAATGGTAGTCGTTTTACTCACGCATCAGAAAGTCAAAAGCATTGGGTATAGCGCCAGTAAAGGAGCGTAGTGGTCAAAAATGTTGGGTGTATTGGCGAGGTCTTTATTATCAACAGCAACGCTCAAAAGGTAACACCCATCAATCGTCAGTAAGGTCGTTAGCATTTAAGTGTGTACGTGTTTTATATCGTTGTTGGAAAACAAAAGAGCCATATGATGAGTCGAAGTATTTAAAAGTCTTAAGTGAGCGAAATTCCCCATGACTTTTTAAAGAAAAAGCTTGTTAAAGGTCTCAGGGCTTCAAACACTTTACATTGGTATATGCAATTAGTGATGCAAGCACAGACTAATTTACCATTATCTTGATACCACTCTTGGTATTCATCATTAATACCATAACTTCGCTTTATTCTAAGGCAACTAAAAGAATTACGAGTGTAATCCCTCAATAGCGGTGTCCGTTAAATGTTCTTTAATACCTTGTGAAGCACAACTCGATATTAGTAAAAAATAGATAAATATGTTTCACATAGATTCCTTTTGCATATACAGCTCCATTAATATGCAAAAAAGTGTTGGTGTAAAGAGTGATGCTGAAGCAAAAGCTAATTTTTTGTCCTGCTGTAATGGTTTGATATGTACTAAAATTGATAACCAACTTGAAGAAAAGAACCATATCGTCCTTCATACTCAGCATTGGTAGCATGAAAAGATATTCCGATAGTTGTGCCTGATTTATTTATGCCATTCATAAAGTAGGTATAACTTACACCTGCACCATAATAATTATTTTCATGAAATGAATATTGATTATTTTCGAAGGTGGCAAATCTCTCTTTACCTAACATAACAGCATAAATCCCAAGACCATGATTATTTGTTTCAAAGTCAAATAAGTCTGCTGTAACCCAACCAACACCAAAACCACATTCAGCACCGTTAATTGAGCCATATGCGGTACAACCAGTTGAAATGTATTTTAAATCGTTTTTTGAAACTAGTGATATGTTTGCTCCTATACCACTATACATAGCTCCCATGCCAAGACCGAAAGAATAAATTTTATCTTGAACGTTTTCTTCGGAAAAGCAGTTAAAAGATAAGAGAGGTACGAGTAAAGCTAATTTTTTCAAGGTATATCCTTATATAATTTATGATAATTACAAATGCCAAAAGTAGTATTTGCTACGCCCAAATAACAGGCAATAAAATTGTTGGTTAAAAGAATAGCGCAGAAGCAAAGCTAACTATTATTTGCCCCTGTTTAAATTAACATGATGTTTTGTATTCAAGCCAATGTATTGAGTTGCCAATGATAACAATACTGCCTGAAACTACTAAAGAGACTGAACCGACAACGCCACTAGCGACGAGGCAAATAAGTGGTTCACTTTTGAGTTCTTTACCACCACACATAGAATGCTTTTTACTAATATCTGCTTTTAAAGTTAGCTTTTTGGTAGCCATTTTACATGAGTTGTAATAGCTCTGCTCTTGTGCAGATTCAGGTAGAAATACGCATGAAGTAACACCAAACAGTAAAATATAAATAATGAATGTAATCTTAAACTTCAAATAAAAAATCCTTTTAGATCGTTGTATTATCCATTGTAGCTAAGGTCGATATAGTAGAATGTCTAAATTATGTTATAAATATGTAAGAAACAGTAAGAAAAATACATAATGTATTAAAAATAAAGGAATAAAGGAATAAAGGAATAAAGGAATAAAGGAATAAAGGAATAAATAAATGTATCAATAAAGCCGTCATAAAAATATAACGAGAATAATTCATTAGAAAATATATCGTAAAAAACTTACTGCTAAAATCAGCAATCCTTAACCAAGAAGTCATGCCAATACAATTACGTGATCGACCCCTTAGGTGGCTAAACGAACTATTTCTTGTGATTACTCACGCCAAAATCAAGTCTCGAATGTGGCCAGCCGGTGTGAAAACTATTTTGGTCTGGCATAGTTAGGGTCTATTAGCTAAATAATGCTCTGTAGCTTAAATTCTGAAGTAAGTTTGCTGTCAAAGTGCTATTTATTTTACATAGCGTTCCATAAAAATTTTTGGCTATGAGTTTTCACACAGCCTGTGGCAAAAGTGAACGTTTCAAATATCAATCTCATGTAATGTCCAATAATCTCACCAGTGATGTTCATTCAAAATAACCACAATTATCTTACATAATAAAAAAGAATGCCTAACTTTAAATAAATGAACATAAGATATAAATATTTTTTAAATAGTAGGATGCTAACCAGACCTATAACGAGACCTTTTTTTGACGTTGTTATTGATAAGTTACAAGGAAGTATTGTCAAGAGTGGTGGCCCCTCCCTGACTTGAACAGGGGACCTGTCGATTATGAGTCGAATGCTCTAACCAACTGAGCTAAGGGGCCATATATTTATAGACTTAAAATTGAGACTTCAACTTAAAGCGGCGTGAAGTATAAGCATTTTTTATTTTGTTGTCACTAGCCTATTTTTAAAAAGTGCAAAAATTTACATCGTTCGCTCAATTGTTAGGCAATACGGATGATTTATTATCTGTATTGCCTAAATAACCTTTAATCAACAATGATTTTTTTTCTAGCCAATAAAGATAATGATAAGAATGTTAACCAAAACATTGAGCCACCAGAAGATTTTTTCGGTGTTGGTGCAGGTACAACGACTACAGCTTTAGCTATTACTGACACGTTGACACTTTCTACTGTTGATGCTCCTCTGGAGTCTGTTGCAGTGAATGTAAATGTTAACGATTCAGTATTGCTAGGAGCGGTAAAACTTGTGATTAAAGTGTCAGCATTAGTCAATGTTACACTCGAACCTTCAGTTTGTTCCCATAGGTAAGTCATCGAATCATTTTCTGCATCTCTAGCCTGTGCTGCTAGGCTTTGCGTTTGCCCCGTGTTAATTTCGAAATCTTCACCTAGTGTAACAACGGGTGCTGTATTTCGGTCATCATCCGCTATGGTGAATGTAATTTCAGCATTATTACCTAATCGACTGTTATCTATGCTCGATAGGCTTAGTGTGAAGTTTTCATTTTCTTCTTCTTCAGTGTCATCAATAATGGCTAATATGATTTGTTTAGTCTCATTTTCGCCCTCTAACCAAGATATTTGGCCTGATGCATCAATAATATCAGTACCAATAATAGCCTCTCCTGAAGTTAGTTGATATTGAAACGCAATACTACCTACAGTGCTACCAATACGATTTACATTAACAATGTATTCATTTACATTTTCTGCGATTGTTTGCTGATCAAATTCAAAGTTTCCAGCACCTTTATTTATTAACCCGTCAATATTAATTGTGCTATAGCTATTTGAACCGAGCGTTGCACCATTTGTTGGATTATATAAACGTATAAAAAAAGATTCGGTTAATTCAATATTGGTTAGGTCATCTGAAATATCAATACTAATCGTTTTATCAGTATTGTCGTTAGCAGCCCAAGTAAGAGTATTATTTTCTAAATCAAAGTCAGTGCCTTGTTTGGCACTACCTTGGATTACTTGGTAACTTACTGAAGCGTTTTCAGTAATATCTGAACCATTACGTTGCACAGACAAGTTCAAAGTTGTTCCTTGAGCTGTTTGTGTGCTTTTACTTTCAAAGCCGAACATACCTTTAGTTGAAGTATTCGTATTATCTTTTAATACATATAAGCCACTATTAATATCGCTTACTAAAATATTACCAGAAGGTAAAAATGGATAAACACCCCAAGCACCATTAAAGCTGGCACTACTACTTGGCGTATAAGTATCAAAAAATCCAGCTTCGGTAGGGCTTGTTGGATCAGTTATATCTAAAACAGTTAAGCCGCGCTCATAATTAGACATATAGTACCTATTGCCACGAACAAAACCATTGTGATCAATGGCGCGTGTAGGACCCGTCCATTGACCTACTTGAGTAGGGTTGTTGAGATCTGCTATTGAAAATATTCTAACGGTTGTATTCAGACCACCTCGTTGTTCGTCAAATTCATCATGTAATAAAATAAACTGCTTGTCTTCCGTTCCCCAACCAGAATGCACATATTGATTACTTTTACTGACATCGTTATATTCTGCTACCCCTAACTGCGCAGAGTTGTTTGGATCCGTTATATTCCATAATTTCATTTCTTTTTCATTAAAATCAATGAAAAGAGTACAAGTCCCAGATGTTAAACCACAATCATCAATAGAACGTTGATCTTCTATTATCAGAGAAGCACCGTCATGAGTATAACCACTACCGAAATTATTAGCAGAAACATTGGCTAATGTCCTTGGGTTTTGTAATGAATAATTCTGAAAAGCACCACTTTTAGTATTTGCTCCAATAAGTTGTAAAGTCGCAGTTTGATTTGGAAGGGTAATATTAAGCGTATGATCTACATTGGTGATGTAAACATTATGGGCGGTATTTACGACATTATTTTTTTCTAAAAGGCTGACGGAGTTAGGAAGGTTATTCAGATCAATAATGGTAACGCCGCCATTATTGCCTTCTGTAGTTGCATAGGCGTATGCTTGCCATAAATTTATGTCTTCATCAAAATATTGATACACTTTAACATCTCGCCATGAAGAACTAACACCTGAAATAGTGCCTACTTCAATAGGAGCGGTTGGGTCTGTAACGTTAACAACAATTACGCCATTTATTACACCCATAATGGCAAATTCATTACCTGTATTTAAATCTACATGCCCCCAAATATCATTACCAGCACTAGGTGAACTAGACATTTCAGATAAAGGAAAATGAGCAAGCAAATCGACATTATTACAATCGAATACATCAGCCTTACCACTTACACATGCTTCATTAGATTGGCTTTGGCTTAACTGATGATAACCCAGAAGTTTTTGTTCTAAATCTTTATCTTCACTAAAGGCCTTACCATCTGCAATGACTCTGAAACCATTTTTTCTTAATTCACTCACCATATCAGTTGGAATATTATATAAAGTAGTGACATTAGATTGAGGGCTTTGTGATTGATAATGATCGAAACGATTATAGCCACCTAAAACGGGTACGAGCGCACTTTTTAAAAAGAACAACTCCTCGCTAGACGTAATTGTAAATTCACCTGATGACACAAGAACTTTATCGCCTTTGTTGGCTTGGCTCACAGCATACGCTATTGTTTTACAGGGTCTAAGGACATTATCACAGCGCTCTTTGTCTACGCCATTGTTAGCGACAAATCTAGATTTGTCATGCTCTGAATGGGCAAATGTATTTGAAGGAAGAATGAAAGTTGCTATTGAAATAATGGCAATTCCGATAGGTAATGATAATTTAACCATAATATGCTCGTTTCTTTATTTTACTGTTCAATTTTTGATGGCTTTACCATAGCAAGTTAACGTACAATTTAAAACCAAGCAGTTAACAACTCTTTAACTTTATGTAAGTATTACTTTGCATTTACTGATTAAGCCTTATTAAAATGACCCGCTATATATTAAAAAAACCTCTGTTAGGCACTATTACTTTATTGTTGAGTGTAACTCTACTATCAGGGTGTTTTGAACAAACAAGCACTCAAAAAGTTTTATTCAAGCCTGTATATGAAAATATGCGTTTGAATTGTGAAAGCAGCTTCAATACTAAAAATGAGCAACAGATAAAAAATGGCGAGCTTAAAAAGTGGCAGTATCAACAATTACAATTCTACATATATGGTGTTGAAGTTAATACGAGAATCAATGGATGGCAGCAATGGGGAATGACATCAAATTCAAATCAAGCAAGTAATATCGCTTTATTGGGCGAAACGTGTAATGAAAATCAGAAAGCGTCTAATTGGCAACTTGAGTTAGAGCCTTTAGATTCTTCGATAGATATTACCGATATTCGTTTTACCTTAGGTGTGCCTTTTGAGCTGAATCACCTTAACCCCTTAACACAGCCCAGCCCAATAAATGACTCGTCAATGTTTTGGGGGTGGAGAGGTGGCCATAAATTTATACGTATAGAGTTATTTTCACAAGGTGATGATTGGCTGTTTCATTTAGGCTCAACAGGGTGTAAAGCGTTGAGCCCTGTTCGTGCGCCGAAAAGTGAATGTTTGCATCCTAATCGTGTGAGAGTTTCTCTACCTTTTACAGAGAAAACATCAGCAATCAAATTTGATCTAGCTGTTTTGTTAAACGATATAGCACTCACACGTGACAATAGTTGCCAATCAGCCGTTGATGAAGAAAGTTGTAAAGTACTCTTTAAAAACTTAGATATGGCAGCGAATAGTAGGAATGAATCATTGTTATTTATAGCACAATAAAATGGGTATACGACTTTTGAATTTAGCTAAATTATCGATACAAGTTTTTTTTGTCACCAGTGTCTTTCTGACATTACAGTCATGTAGTGATAAAAAAGAACAAAACAATGATTATCAATGGCCGATTATAGAAGGTTTCCCTAAGCCACAAGTGCCGAACGATAATCCAATGACTCAAGCAAAAGTCAACTTAGGTAAAGCTCTCTTTTTTGATAAAAACTTATCAGCCAACCAACAACAAGCGTGTGCCAGTTGTCACCAGCAAGCGTTTGCCTTTGGTGAAAATATTCCGCACTCATTCGGTAGTACTAAACAAAAACATCGACGAAATTCTGCAGCTTTAGTTAACATCGCTTATAACAAAACATTAACTTGGGCACATGACGGTTTAACGTCAATCGAGCAACAAATCCTTTTACCCATGTTTGGAGAGTCACCAATTGAGCTAGGCATAACCGGTCATGAAAAAGAGGTATTAGCACGATTTGAAACAGCTAATTATCAACTTTTATTTTCAGAGGCATTTCCAGACAAACTGATCAGTTTTGATCTCATTGTAAAAGCATTAGCGAGTTATGTGCGCAGTTTGATTTCTTTAAACTCGCCTTTTGATACCTATGCGTATTTGGCCGATGACGACGCTATTTCAGCATCTGCTTTACGCGGGATGAATTTATTTTTTTCTGAAAGGCTCGAGTGTCATCATTGTCACGGCGGATTTAATTTTACCCAGTCGACAAGTCATGAAAAACAACTTATTGACCGCAGACCCTTCCATAATACTGGCTTGTATAATGTCACTCGTGACAACAATACGAATAAGTCAGGTTACCCAAAACATGATACAGGTTTGTCTGAAATATCAACCTCAGCAAGAGATGATGGTCGATTTAGAGCACCCACATTACGTAATATTGAGGTGAGTGCACCTTATATGCATGACGGTAGTATTGCCAGCTTATCTGAGGTTATTGATTTCTATGCTGCAGGCGGACGAAATGTTACTACAGGAGAATTTCAAGGCGATGGTCGGGAAAATCTATTGAAAAGCCAATTTATCAAAGGTTTTATTTTAACAGCAGAAGAAAAAACAGACTTAATTAATTTCTTGAAAACCCTCACAGATCAAACCTTTTTATCTGATCCTAAGCATGTTGTAACAGAGTAAAACTGAGGTAAGTTCAGGTAGTAAGTTAATTAAAGACAAAAAAAATCCAGTAATTAATTACTGGATTTTTTATTATCTACTTTAAGATGAAGGATTTATTCACCGTCTAAGAAACTTTTCAGTTGCTCAGAGCGAGAAGGGTGACGTAGCTTACGTAACGCCTTGGCTTCAATTTGACGAATACGTTCACGTGTAACATCAAACTGCTTACCCACTTCTTCTAAAGTATGATCAGTATTCATATCGATACCAAAGCGCATTCTTAACACTTTAGCTTCACGAGCCGTTAAGCCAGCTAATACTTCGTGAGTAGCAAATTTCAAGTTTTCAGCCGTAGCCGAATCAACCGGTAATTCACCACTACCATCTTCAATAAAATCACCTAAGTGTGAATCTTCGTCATCACCAATAGGGGTTTCCATTGAAATAGGTTCTTTAGCTATTTTCAGTACTTTACGAATTTTATCTTCCGGCATTATCATGCGTTCAGCTAATTCTTCAGGTGTTGGTTCACGTCCCATTTCTTGCAACATTTGACGAGAAATACGATTTAATTTATTAATCGTTTCGATCATATGTACTGGGATACGAATCGTTCTGGCTTGGTCAGCAATTGAACGAGTGATCGCTTGACGGATCCACCACGTTGCATATGTTGAAAACTTGTAACCACGACGGTATTCAAATTTATCAACCGCTTTCATCAAACCAATGTTACCTTCTTGAATTAAATCCAAGAACTGTAAACCACGGTTGGTATATTTTTTAGCAATTGAAATAACTAAACGTAAGTTAGCTTCAACCATTTCTTTTTTCGCACGACGAGCCTTAGCTTCACCGATAGACATACGACGGTTAATATCTTTAATACCGTGTACATTTAAGAACGTTTCTTTTTCTAATTGATTTAATTTATAAATACAACGTTCAACGTCTAATTCAATATCAGATAATTTTACTGAGTAAGCATGACCTGCAGCTTTCTGTTCATTAAACCAATCTTTAGAGGTTTCATTACCTGGAAAAATTTTGATAAACGTTGTTTTAGGCATGCCAGCACCAACAACACAGTGCTTCATGATTAAACGTTCTTGAATACGTAATCTATCCATTACGCTACGCATGTTTTTAACAAGCTTATCAAAAAGTTTAGGAATTAAACGGAATTCTTTAAATACTTCAGCTAGTGCATCAATAGCAGCTTGTGCATCTTTATGACCGCGACCTTTAGCATCAATAACTTTATTTGCTTTTTCATAAGCATTGCGAAGTAATGTGAACTTTTCTTTAGCAAGCTCAGGACAAGGACCTGTATCTTCTTCTTCCTCGTCTTCATCTTCAGCATTTGCTTTGTCTTCATCACTCAGTTCTTCTTTTGAAAGCTCTGAGCCAATATGAGTTGCCGCTGCTGGTATTTCTTCTTCTTCTGCATCAGGGTCTAAAAATCCAACAATAATGTCAGTTAAGCGTACTTCTTCAGCTTCAAAATTGTCCCACATATCGAGCAAAAAATTGATTGCAGGTGGATATTCAGCAACACTGCGCTGAACTTCTTTAATGCCTTCTTCAATACGCTTAGCGATAACAATTTCGCCTTTACGTGTTAATAGTTCAACCGTACCCATTTCACGCATATACATACGTACTGGATCTGTTGTTCTACCAATTTCGCTTTCAACCGTAGCAAGTGCTTGGGCTGCAGCTTCAGCTGCATCTTCATCAGTATTACCTTCTGTCATCATCAAAGTATCTTGATCTGGAGCAGTTTCGAATACTTGAATACCCATGTCGTTGATCATTCTAACGATGTCTTCAACTTGGTCTGAATCGATTATGTCTTGTGGTAGGTGATCGTTAACTTGAGCAAAAGTTAAGTAACCTTGCTCTTTACCTTTGGTAATGAGCTCTTTAAGTCTAGATTGTGGGGCTTGATTCATTGACGAGTGTCCACCTAAATTATGGCTATCAAAATGAAAACAGTAAGCCAGAAATTATAGCTAATTGCTTAGTATATTACCAGCGTTAAACTACGTTCAACTTATTTTTTGCTTGCTACGCACTTAACAAACTGTGCAATTCTTGTTTCTCACTTTTACTTAAACCACTTTTATGTTCTTTGGCAAGCAATTGCTCTGTGCGTTGTTCAATAAATATATTTAAAAAACTTTCTATTACATCAATAAACATCGACTCCGCATTTTCAGGTTCAACATGATGTTGTAAGCACATCAATTTTGTCAGTTGATTACCTTCTGTGGTGCCTCTAAAGTGTTCAATGAGTTGCGCACTGTTAATGTTGGAGTTCTGTTTACATAGAACTAACAAACTATTGAGCAAGGGAATGCCTGGCATATCGAGCTGTTGTAAAATAGTAATATCTGGTAATGCACTTATTATATGGGGGTGTTCAAGTAATAATGCAATAGCAAGACGTAATGGTGTTATTTTACTTTGTCTTTTTGCTGCGTTAGCCTTATTGTTTTGTATGTTCTTTTTACGTAATTCTTCTAATCGTTTTTCGTTACCACGAGCAAATTTATTAGCCAACTCGGTTAAAATCGAGTCTTTCAATGTACTATCAGGAAGTTTATTCAAATAGGGTTGAAATAATTCAATCATTTTGGATTTCCCTTCAAGTGAATTCATATTAACTTGTAAAGAAAGATGATCAAAAAGAAATACCGATAACGGTGTTGCATTATCCAATATATTTTCGAAAGCTATCTGTCCTTGCTCCCTAATTAACGAATCAGGATCTTCCCCATCAGGTAAAAATACAAATTTTAACGAGTAGCCGTCTTGAATCAACGGTAAGGCGTTATCCATGGCTCGCCATGCGGCATCTCGACCTGCACGATCACCGTCATAACAACAAATAACTTCTTTAACCGTTCTAAATAATGTTTGTAATTGTTCTGGTGTAGTCGCGGTTCCTAATGATGCAACTGCATAAGTAACGCCGTGTTGTGCAAGCGCAACAACATCCATATATCCTTCAACCACAACTAAGCGGGATAATTGCTTATTTGCTTGTTTCGCTTCCCATAAACCGTAGAGTTCTTGGCCTTTATGATAAATACGTGTTTCCGGTGAATTTAAGTATTTTGGCGTACCATCACCTAAAACTCTGCCGCCAAAACCAACGACGCGACCACGTTTGTCACGAATGGGAAATTGAATACGACCTCGAAAACGATCATAAGGGCGATTTTTATCACCGGGGATCGCCATACCTAAATCAACAAGTTGTTGCGTGGTTTGCGGGTTTACACCAAAAGTGCCCATCATACCATCCCACGCATCGCTGATATAACCAATACCAAAACGCTTAACAACCTCGCCACTTAAATCGCGACCTTTTAAATATTCAATGGCGGTATCTTTATCTTTAGCAACTTTTAACTGTTGCTGATAAAAGCGGCTGATTTTTTCCATCAGTTCGTAATCATCTTGTTTTTGTTGATGAGCTTGTTGTTGTTTTTTTTGTTGAGCGGGACTTTGATTGTTTTTCTCGCGAGGCACTTCCATGTTGTAATGAGAAGCAAGTTCTTCAATGGCATCAGGAAATTCTAAACGATCAAACTCCATTAGAAAAGAAATGGCATTACCGTGTTCACCACAACCAAAGCAATGATAAAACTGTTTATCTTGGCTAACGCTGAATGAGGGAGATTTTTCTGTATGAAAAGGGCAGCAAGCTTGGTAGTTTTTGCCTGCCTTTTTTAATGGCACTCGAGAGTCGATCAGCTCAACAATATCAGCGCGTGCTAATAAATCATCAATAAACTGTCGAGGGATCATACCAGCCATTATTGCTCTTTCTTTGGTTGTTTGTGCGAAGTTTATTTTAAACCTAAATAACCCAAAGTGGATAGGTGTTTTTTAGTTTCTCGCTAAGGTGAAACGTTATAGGCGCTTTAAATAAACAAAAAAGCCGTAAAATAAATTTCACGGCTTTAAAATATTTTTATATAAGATGAAGATAGTAAGCTTTTATTACAACCCTTTATGCATTTAATGTATTACGAACTTGGCCACTTACTGCGCCTAAGTCTGCTTTACCCTGCATTAAAGGTTTTAATATCGCCATTACTTTACCCATGTCTGCCATTGAAGCAGCACCGGTATCGTTAATCGCTTGAGTCACTAACTGACTAATTTCTGCATCTGTAAGCGGTTGCGGCAGAAAAAATTCTATCGCAGTTACTTCTTCTGCTTCTTTAGCGGCTAGTTCATCTCGACCACCCTCAGTAAACATCTTGATTGACTCTCTGCGTTGTTTAACCATTTTGGTTAAAATCGCAATGACATTGTCATCAGTTGCTTCGAGGTTATGATCAATTTCAGCTTGCTTAACAGCTGATATTGCCATGCGAATAACGCCAAGACGACATTTGTCTTTAGCACGCATAGCTATTTTCATTTCATCTCTGAGTTGATTTATTAAACTCATATATTACTCGATAGTCTTAAATACTACTAAGGTATCTTAGTACATGCGAACGCGGCGAGCGTTTTCACGAGAAACTTTTTTAGCAGCGCGTTTAACGGCAGCAGCTTTCTTACGTTTACGTTCCCAAGTAGGCTTTTCGTAAGATTCGCGACGGCGAACTTCTGAAAGTATTCCTGCTTTTTCACATGAACGTTTAAAACGACGTAATGCAACGTCAAATGGTTCGTTTTCTCTAACTTTAATTACTGGCATGTACTTTGTACCTTAATATGTATCTATATAATTGGTGTATAGCTTAAGCATTATTGCTTCGCAAACACCCACTCTATCAAAATTGGGTGACGTATTCTAAAGCGAAGGACTAGTTAAAGTAAAGTGTAATGTCTGTTAAAGCTAAAATAAGGTGGTGTAATATTTAATAGGGCGTTAAAATCGCCAGATAAAGTGAAGTAAACGTTATTTAGCGTCTTAAGGTTAAGGGTATTATGCGAATTTTAGGTATAGAAACATCTTGTGATGAAACAGGCATTGCTATTTACGATGATGGAAATGGTGACTTACCAGAAGGTATTGTTGCACACCGTCTCTATAGTCAAATAGCTGTTCATGCAGATTATGGCGGAGTCGTTCCTGAATTGGCATCGCGAGATCACGTACGTAAAACCATTCCTTTAATTAAAGAAGTTTTAAAAGAAGCTAATTTAACACCCGCTGATTTAGACGGTGTTGCTTATACCGCTGGACCTGGTTTAGTCGGTGCATTATTAGTCGGTTGTTCAATTGGCAGAAGTTTAGCATATGGTTGGGGTTTGCCTGCAGTGCCTGTTCATCACATGGAAGGACACTTATTGGCGCCCATGTTAGAAGAAAACGTACCAGACTTTCCTTTTGTTGCTTTACTCGTTTCAGGTGGGCACACCATGCTCGTACGCGTTGATGGAATTGGTCAGTATGAAATGCTCGGTGAGTCAGTTGATGATGCTGCGGGTGAAGCGTTTGATAAAACTGCAAAGCTACTTGGGCTTGATTACCCAGGTGGCCCAGCCTTATCTAAAATGGCTGAAAAAGGGACTAAAGGGCGTTTCACCATGCCACGTCCGATGACCTCACGTCCAGGTTTAGATTTTAGCTTTAGTGGTTTAAAAACGGCTGCGGGTACTATTATCCGAAAAGAAATTGAGCTTCAAAAATCACAAGGCAATCAAGGGATGGATGAACAAACTCATGCAGATGTTGCCTATGCCTTTCAAGAAGCGGTGGTTGAGACTTTAGCGATTAAATGTCGCCGAGCTTTACAACAATGTGAATTAAAACGTTTAGTGATTGCCGGGGGTGTTAGCGCGAACACGTCATTACGAGAAAAATTAGGAGAAATCACAAAAAAACTGGGCGGTGAAGTTTTCTACCCACGCCCCGAATTCTGTACAGATAACGGCGCGATGATCGCTTATGCTGGTTTACAACGTTTGAAAGCAGGAACTGATGCAGATTTATCGTTTAAAGCCACGCCACGTTGGCCATTGGATACTTTGTCCGCTGTTTAGTGCTTAGCGCATCAATTGGCGTGGTAATTATTTGGATGTGTTTTTAAAGGAAACTTTACTCTCATGTCCTTTCATTAATCGCCATATATTGTCCTTATGACGAAATATAATTAACACAGAAAGCATCATCACAGGGTACATGTATAAAGGTTTTAACAGCCAAATATAAAAAGGAGCAAGGGATACAGTCATAATGGCTGCTAAACTTGAGTAGCGAGTGAAAACTATCACGCTAACCCAAGTCAAAATCAATAATCCGCCTAAATCTAAACCGATGGGTAATAATACGCCAAGTGCAGTTGCAACGCCTTTTCCTCCCTGAAAATTAAAGAATATTGGGTACATATGCCCTAAACAAGCAGCGAGCGCGATGAGTCCTAAATTGAGCGGCTCTAGGCCAAGAAAATAAGCGCCCCATACTGGAATAGTGCCTTTAAGAATATCAAAGCCTAATACTAATGAAGCTATAAATTTATTACTGATACGCAAAACATTTGTTGCGCCGGGGTTGTTTGAGCCCGTCGAACGAGGATCGGGAAGCTTTAATAACTTACATAATAAAATAGCACTAGAAATCGAGCCGACCAGATAGGCAGCAATGATCATCATCAATGTGAGTAATAAAGTGATAATACCAAGATCTCCAAGTTTATTGTTAAAACTATTATTGTTTGCCACAAATTTTAACAACTTTCGATATTCTATCGTGTCGTAATCGCAATGCAAATAAGTTTTTCTTTAGCGTCTATTAATAAAAAAAAGTTAATTGATCAGCGACCCTAGTTTTTATACCTTTGCACAGGTAAAATCGCCCTTTATTTTAGTTATTTCCAGCATATTGCTAATTTTATTTTTAATTACTGATTAAAGACGGGTAGAGATTAATGGATAAAGTTCATATTGTAGGCCTAAACATTCAGACCACGATAGGTTTCTTTGAGTGGGAAAAACAGATCAAGCAAACGTTAGTGATTGATTTAGCAATGGGGTGGAATACAGCGCTAGCTGCAGAAAATGATGAACTTGCTAAAACACTAGACTATGCCGAAATATCGGAAAAAATTGCTGAGTTTGCCAATAATAACCCTGTTGATTTAATTGAAACATTAGCAGAACGCATGGCTAAATTTTTGATGGAAACTTATCATATTCCTTGGCTTAAGTTGAAAGTAGCAAAGCCAAATGCGGTACATAATGCCTTAACAGTTGCCGTTGAAATTGAACGTGGTAGCGAATCAAATAATGATCAACAGATGTAATGGCCCGTTTATATATTTCACTGGGCAGCAATGTTGAACGTCACCACTACGTAAGTAAGGGGTTGACTGCACTTGAATCGTTTTTTGGTGAATTAACGTTATCATCATTATTCGCAAGTAAAGCGGTTGGCTTCGATGGCGCTGAATTTTATAATATGGTTGTGGGTGCAAGCACCAAGCTTACTGTTGAACAAGTGGCAAAAGCACTTCGCGATATAGAATTTGCTAACGGCCGAGAAATTGATGCGAAAAAATATAGCCCTCGTACCCTAGACTTAGATTTATTACTCTTCGATGACTTAGTGCTCGAAACGCCTGCACAAATTCCACGAGCCGAAATTACAGAAAATGCTTTTGTACTTTGGCCACTTGCTGAAGTCGCACCATTACTCAAACACCCTATTTTAGAAAACTCGTATCAGCAACTTTGGCAAAGGTACGATAAATCCAAGCAACAAATTACGATTGTAGACTTTTCTTGGCTAAGCTCATTAGAAAAATCATACACTTCAATATCGAAAAATAAAAAGGAATAGAATTACTAATGACCATCACAGAGATATTTATTTTAGCTATTTTACAAGGTTTAACGGAGTTTTTACCTGTATCAAGTTCTGCGCATTTAATATTACCCTCGGCAGTCTTAGGTTGGAAAGACCAAGGTATTGGCCTTGATGTGGCTTTGCATGTAGGGACTTTGCTTGCCGTTGTTTTATATTTCCGTAAAGACGTAGCCAATATGGCCATCGCTTGGGTTGGCAGTATTAAAGGTGATAATACTCGTTTTGAAGGTAAACTTGCTTGGTGGATATTATTTGCCACGATCCCGTTAGGTCTCTTTGGTTTACTCGGTAAAGACTTTATTGAAGCACATTTGCGTACCGCCGCTGTCATTGCTGCAACGACGTTAATTTTTGGTTTTTTATTAGGATATGCTGATATAAAAGCCGGTAAAAGAAAAGCGTCTGAGCATGTTGATTTTGAAAAACTAGGCTTTAAAGGTGCAATGCTTATTGGTATAGCACAAGCAATAGCACTTATTCCTGGTACATCGCGTTCAGGTATAACCATGACTATCGGTTTAATGCTTGGGTTAAGTCGAGAAAACGCCGCACGATTTTCCTTTTTACTTTCAATTCCTGCTATTGCGATGGCGGGTAGCTATTTAACGTTAAAATTAATTACCGAGTCAGGACCCGTTGATTGGAATGCCATTGGACTTGGCAGTGTGTTAGCTTTTTTTAGTGCTTATGCTTGTATTCATTACTTCCTCATTTTACTTGAAAAAGTAGGCATGATGCCATTTGTTATATACCGGTTAGTACTAGGTGTAGCATTACTTTGGTTCGTACTTGGCTAATTGGACTTAATTGAACTAAATCGAATTAGATATCGTACATACAGTAAATAAAAAAATAATAATAAAGATAAAATATAACATTTGAATTTATTTTCAAATGTTTACCTTATATAAATATAAAATACAAAAAGTGAGTAATAAATGAATTTATCATTAACCGAAGAACAAATGATGATTCAAGATATGGCAAAAAAATTCGCTGAAAGTGAATTAGCTCCAGTAGCCGCCGAACTTGATGAAACCCAAGATCAAACACTTTTCCTTAATAACCTTGCGCAATTAACAGAACTTGGGTTTATGGGCTTAAACATTAAAGCGGAATATGGTGGTGTGGAAGCTGGTACGGTTGCTTTTAGTTTAGCAATAACAGAAATTGCTCGGGCTTGTGCTTCAACTGCAGTCACAACTTCTGTCACAAATATGGTTGCAGAAGTTATTCAGGCCGTAGGTAATGAAGAACAAAAACAGAAGTATTTACCTAAAATATGCAGCGGCGAATATAAAGCAGGCGCATTTTGTTTAACAGAGAATAATGCCGGCTCAGACCCCGCAGGGATGAAAACGTCAGCAGTACTCGACGGCGATGAATACGTATTAAATGGCAGTAAACTGTATATTACCAGTGCTAGCTTTGCCGATATTTTTGTTGTTTGGGCAGTAACTGATGCAGAGGCACCAAAGGGTAAAGGTATTTCATGTTTCTTAGTAGAAGCAAATACACCGGGTATTACGGTAAGTAAGCCAGAAGAAAAAATGGGACAAAAAGCATCACCAACCAATGAAGTGAGCTTTACTGATTGTCGTATACCCGCTAACGCGATGATGGGTAAAGAAAACAAAGGGTTTGGTGTAGCGGTTGGTGAACTAGCAGGCGGTCGAATTGGTATTGGTTCATTAGCCTTAGGTATTGGTCTAGCCGCGATGGATTACGCACGTGCATTTATTACTGAGCGTAAGCAATTTGGTCAAGCATTATCAAACTTTCAAGGCTTACAGTGGAAGCTCGCTGAACGTTATACTGATTTGGAAGCGGCGAGATTATTACTTATGCAAGCGGCTTATACGAAAGAGCAAGGGTTGCCGTTTGGTAAAGCTGCTTCTATGGCAAAACTATTTGCTGCTGAGAAAGCGAATACCGCTTGTTACGATGCGTTGCAATTAATGGGGGGAGGCGGTTATATTAAAGAATACCCGTTAGAGCGAATGGCGCGTGATGTTCGTATTACCACTATTTATGAAGGCACGAGCGAGATCCAGAAAATAATTATTGCCCGTGAGTTATTGCACGAAATTTAATTTTATCTTGTTTAACAAATCTAGAGCTGAATTCCTTAACATAACAGGAGTTCAGCTTTTTGCGTTTAACCCTTGAGCTTTCAATAATTGCCCCAAAATAAAGGGTATAGGCGCTTATCAATATAAAAAATGGAAATGAATGTGACTACAAATGCTATTGAAGTAACGTTAGAAAACTTTCAACAAATTATTTTAGAAGAATCGAAAACTAAACCTGTTTTAGTTGATTTTTGGGCAGAACAAGTCCCTGAAAGTTTACAATTAAGAGATAAACTTGCGGCAGATTTAAATGGATTTGAATCGCATGTTTTATTCGCAACTGTTGACTGTCAAACTCAGCAGCAAATCGCTCAGCAGTTTGGTATCCAAGGACTCCCTACCGCTATTTTAGTGAAAGATGGACAGCCACTTGATGGGTTAACTGGGCCACAAAGTGATGACAATATAAAAGAATTTTTAGCGAAACACTTACCTAAAAAAGAAGATTTGTTGCTCGCTCAAGCACAACAGTTGTTAGCAGATAATAATGTTAATGATGCATTCACAGTCATCAACAGTGCCTATCAATTAGATAGTGAGCGTGCCGATATAAAGTTGATTTTTTCAGATGTTTATTTACAAACAGGTAAAATAACTGAAGCAGAAGCATTACTCAGTACTATTTTGATGGTGGATCAAGACAGTTATTATCAAGCACTGGTTGCTAAGTTAGAGCTTGCTACCCAAGCAGCTGATTCTCCAGAAATAAAGGCACTAGAAGCGCAGTTAGCCAATGATATTGATAATATTGAATTGCAGCACCAACTTGTCGCACAATACAGCCAAGTTAATCGTCAAGAAGAAGCATTAGTCTTACTTTTTCGTTTAATGCAAAAAGACAGTAGCGATGCAGTAAGTAAAACGTTATACCTTGATGTGCTAAAGTCGTTACCTGATGGTGATTCATTAGCGAATAAATATCGTAGAAAACTATATACCTTGATGTATTAATTTAAGATAAAAATCATTGATACAAAGTCTCACTTATAATTTATAAAAGATAAGTAAGTGAGACTCGAAATGGGACTTATTCTAAATTTGAAAGTGAATATTGAAACTACAAAAAAATGTTCATATCAAATCTGACCATGATGTTTAGCCAAAAGCGGATAATGATTCAACTTCATGTTCTGTAGGCTTAAGTTTACTCACAAATGTTTGTCTGAACTTCGCTAACTTTGGTGAAACAATTACCTGACAATAAGGCGTATTAGGGTTGTTGTTGAAATAATCTTGATGAAAAGCTTCACCAGAAAAGAACACTGAACTTTCTGTCACCTCTGTTACTACAACCGCATCAAACATATCACATGCATTGATCTCAGTAATAACTTTCAAGGCTAATGCTTGTTGTTCTTTATTGTGATAAAAAATGCCTGAACGATACTGAGTGCCTATATCGTTACCTTGGCGATTTAGCTGGCTAGGATCATGTAGTGTGAAAAAAACTTCTAATATCTCACGAGCACTGATCTCAGTGGTATCAAAAGTTAATTGCACGACTTCGGCATGCCCACTTTCACCTGAACAAACGTCTTCATAAGTTGCTAGCGCTGCATTGCCGCCCATATAACCTGATATTGCCGATTTAATTCCAACTAATTGTATAAATGCCGCTTCAATACACCAAAAGCAACCGCCAGCTAGCGTGATTTTTTCTTCATGTGATGACATTAATTAACTCTTACTATGTGTGATTAAAGCAACTTTACAGCAATAGCCATTTAGAAGTCTATACGTTTTTATTTGAAATTATAAAAAAAATTTTTTGATCCGCTAAAAACAGTAAAGTTAGCGTAATAACAGCGAATAACCTCAATCAAAATAAAAGCTTAAGCATCTGTTTTTTATTATAATTAATGGGTTTTATGTGTTGAGTAATTGCATGGTGTTGCAATGGTTATTCAGCTTATACTAATATTTTTTGTAAATGTAATTTTGGCATATGAACTTTCTTGGATACTGTTAATTACTGCTATTTAAATTGAAGCGCTAGTTACTTTGTGGAGTTATTCATATTATCGTTCAGGTAAGGAAGCTGACTGGTTTACTTAACTTGGACAAATTTTCACAGAGATATTATCCGGTCATTTATTCTTTATTACAGAGGTGGAGCAACTAATACTTTTGCTTCCTTGTTACTCTTTCTTATTTTATTGCCGTAATAACATTAACACCATTATTTTTTAGCGCACTAGCACTTTTAGCTATAGCTTCATACAACAAGTCTTAAAATTTAATAACGGTAATTTTTCAGCAACTGCACGTCAGCTTTCTATGTACCGAAGAACGCTACAAAAAAACCAACGATTAACACAGCAGTTGATTAAACGTTAGCCTTGGAAATCATAAGCAATATGTTGATGAAATCTAAGTGTTAATTCATCTTTATTTATCGGGATTTCAAGCTCGGTAGCCAATAAACGCATGGCTTGCTCTATTTGATTAACAAACCTTCCATAACCACTATTTTGTGAATCTTCGGTAGTCGCAACGAAAATAAATTGTACATTATCAACTAGCTCATCGGCTTTCCATTTACTCACCAAACCACATGGACTTTGCTTAGGGTTGTAGCCTAACATTTGTAATTCACCCATTTTTGAAATGATTTCATGCAAACTGTATCGAACAATTGGCACTAACCCATTTGCGATTAACGCGCCATTATTCAAATTAAATCGCTTTGCTACAAGTGAAAATGTGTCTGTTAAATAAGTGTACAAAGGATTGTATGGATCTTTAGAATTGGCATCAATATCCACTAAGCTTAATAAACGATTATTAATGGTTAAGTTAATAACGGCATAACTGATGGCTGAACATTCGGGTGAAATTGCTACGTCTTGTGCCTTATAACGTTCATCAATAGGTCGTAATTTATGTGCTTGAGTGCCTAGACATCCTTTGTTTTTGGCAAATAAATCATAAGTAAGATGTTGGTGATCACGTAATCTAATCGCCTTAGAAGGTAAGTTTATTTGTTGGGTAAAGCTCGTCAGTAATTTCGTTACTTTCTGATGAAATAAAGCAGCATTAAAACGAATATCATCACCCGAGGCTAAAAAGAGCAAGGTGATTTTTTTGGTGCGAATACTTGCATCAAAAAATGAATTTTGAATGACATGACTTTGGGGATCGTAATAAAATAAAATTTGCTGACTTGTTTGCCATTGATGCATTTCTTGACTGAAGCGAACGCGTACCAACTTATCGTTAGCAATGAATAAGCTATTCTTTATGTCATAGTCATTACTAAGTAGAAATAATAATTGCGATAAACTCTGATAAAAGTCGTAGTAAGGTTGATTACTGTCTTTTGAAAGCTTCGGTGAGATTAACTGTATCAATTCATCTGTCATTGCAAACTCAGCCAAAATATATTGGTTGTCTCGTGCATTTGATGGAATATAAGCTTTGTGTGCTGCGCTACGTTTTCTTACTATTGACATATCCGTTCCCTGTATGAAGTGTGTCGATAATTTAGCGCTGATTATAAAGAGGGCTTGTGACATTTTTATGATGTTAAAGAATTTTGAGTTATCATCCTCACAGTCAAAATTTCAATTATCAGAGAAAATATGTTTTCAGATCAAAAAGCCTTACTCGATGCCGTGAATCAAATTATGCCATTCGGAAAATATACGGGGAGAGCTTTGTTACACCTTCCAGAACCTTATTTAGTGTGGTTTAAATCAAAAGGCTTTCCTGAAGGAAAATTAGGACAGCAGCTTGAATTAATTTACGAAGTAAAACTCAATGGTCTTGAGGGGATGTTGGAGCCACTTTTACGTTCAAGTCGTTTAGGTATTCCTAAACATTAAAATAATTATTGATAAATAAACCTATTTTTATATTTATAAGTAATAAAGATTTTTGGTAACAAGTTGTTTTATTTATTTAATTTTTAATGCGTCGATTTATCATTCTATTGATCTTTACTTTGGTTTTTTTTTTAGCCACCACTCACTTGATTTAGTCGTTTTATTAACCTTAACTAAGTTGTCGTCTGCTGTTTTATTCGACAATTAT